>Ga0310823_100044_pt1 | contig 231175 bp, 221 predicted proteins | sample P4_ome_3_FD_201316 | JGI IMG/M metagenome (GOLD analysis project Ga0310823, IMG submission 201316) | Sorghum-adapted microbial communities from Joint BioEnergy Institute, Emeryville, California, United States - P4_Day56_Rep3 | ecosystem: Engineered > Bioreactor > SSF (Solid state fermentation)...
CCTTCGCCGGCGACCGGGTCGAGGACAACATCAACATGGTCGGGCGGCTCTACTACGCCGCGTCGACGACCCTGTGCTGCGCCCACGCGATCTCCGAGAACGGCACCCACGTCCTCGGGGCCCAGGCTGGCCCGCGGCAGCTGCGCGAGGTGTTCGAGAAGGCGGGATTCCAGCGGTTCCGTCAGGCCACGCAGACGCCGTTCAACCTCGTCCTCGAAGCCCGGCTGTGACCGGCCGGATCGGCGGGAGATCGTCATGGCGACAGGACTGGTGTGGGACGAGCGCTTAGCCTGGCACGACGCCGGGCCGGCCTCGACGAACCCGTGGGTCGAGCCCTATCCGGCGCTCGACCGGCCGGAAGCCAAGCGCAGGCTCTGGTCATTGCTGCAGGCCAGCGGACTCGCCGAGCGTCTGGTCCCGATCCGCGCGAGGCCCGCAACGGAGGACGAGCTGCTGCGGTTCCACACCGCGGCCTACATCGACCGCGTCCGCAACATGGCGCTGTCGGGCGGCGGCGATGCCGGAGGCGTGTGTGCGCAACCCGCGATGGATTGCTTCGGTTCGTCTACAGGCGTTCGGCGATGAGGCGCGCGCCGAATGCCGCCAGCACCGTGCCGATGAGCCGGTCGATCCAGCGGGCCAGGCACCGGTAGACCGCACGGACCGGCGGGCTTGAGAGCAGCAGGGTGAGAAGGCCGTACCAGGCGATCTCGAAGCTCACGCCTCCCGCCAGGATCACGCCCTTCGCCCAAAGGGAGGTATCGATCGGTATGGCGACGGCATAGATGCTGACGAAGAAGGCGATCCCCTTCGGGTTCGACAGCTCAACGAGCAGCCCCACTCTCAGCCCTCGGATCGCGTCTCGGGGCCGCGGCTGCGGTTGGGCGTGCGTCGGATCCGCCTCTCCCTCCCCGCCGAACCACATCAGGATGCCGAGATAGATGAGGTAGCATCCCCCGGCGATTTGGACCGCCGTCATCAACCAGCCCAGACGGGAAACGACCAGGGCAAGTCCGGTCATCGCCAGCACCGAATAGACCGTGGCGCCGATGGCGAGGCCCGCCATCGCGCCGACGGCCGCAGACCGGGCTCCGGCCATGGCGAGACGCGATATCAGGGTGAAATTCGGACCGGGACTGATCACGGCGGCCGCATAAAGCGCCAAAGCAGCTAAGATCGTCGCCAGTTCGGACACGCGTACCCCCCTCGCCTCCTGCCTCCGTGCCGCACGGCGGGCAATTGCAACCGCCGATCCGGAAGCGCTTGCCCGCGCCCCTTTTCCTTCCGACGGATCGAAACGACAGGAACCGTCGAGCAGCCTTCCTAGACCGGGTCCTTGTCGTGGATGGTGATCCCCGGCGGCAGCCGGACCCAGGAATGTCTGCGGCAGTCATAGACCGAATCCCGAGGCGGGGGAAAGCCCGGGTCCGCGAAGGCGCCCACGGCGACGCTCACGGACGCGTGTTCGTAGCCTTCTTCGGTGTGGAACACGGTTGTCCCGCAGACGGGGCAGAACCGGAACCGGAACCTGGCCCCCTGGTCGCCGACGCGGACATACTCGGTTGCGGTGCCGAAGACCCGATAGGGCGCGGCGAAGCTGGCCAGCGCCGCGAAGACGCTGCCCGTCCGACGCTGACAGGCGAGGCAGTGGCAAACGCCGACTCCGAGCGGTTCGCCCCGCACCTCGATGCGCAGCTGCCCGCAGGAACAAGAGGCCGTCCGAGACCGCATTGAGCACCCCGTGGAATGTCGATCGCTCACACCGCGATCATGGAGGGCAAACAGACGCGAGGCGTCAAGGCCGCAGAAGCGCGGGACGCGGCACTTGCCGGCGGCATCGCGGGCTTGGCGCGCCCGCCAACGTCAACCCGCCGACCCCGGAGGCCTACGATCCGGAAGAAGACGCATGGTCGGCGTAGAACCGCAGACCGGCCTGCGCCCCCGGCAGCGCCGGGCTCACTCCCACTCGATTATCAATGGGAACTTCAATCGCATATAAATCAATGCATTACCGCAGCAACAAACATCTAATGCCATGAAAAATACCATGATTCGCTGACTGCGCCACGCCCCCCTCGCGGCGATGCCCCCCGCCAGGGCCCTCCTCTCTTTACAAACCAACCAGAAACTGGTCGAATACAATTCCGATGTGGGTCATGATACTGGGGTGCAAGGGTGGGGGCAACGCAAGGCAGCGTTCGGTGGGGCATTGAGCGCCGGCTCGAGTTCATCGAGTTCCGGCTGTTCTGGGAAGGCCACGTCAACCGCGCCGACCTGATGGCCGCTTTCGGGATCTCGATCAACCAGGCATCCACCGACCTGAACCGCTACCTCGGCATGGCGCCGGGCAACATGCTCTACGACAAGAGCGCCCGCGCCTACGTCCGCGGCGACTGCTTCGCGCCCCTGTTCCTGAAACCGGACCCGGCCAGCTACCTGTCCCAGCTGCGGTCGATCTCCGACGGCATCACCACGCAGGAGGAAACCTGGATCGGCCGGCTGCCGGCCTTCGACACGGTCCCCAGCCCTGTCCGTGGCATCGATGCCCACACGCTGCGCCGTGTCATCGAAGCGATCCGTACCAGGCAGGCGCTGGAAGTCGAGTACCAGTCCCTTTCCAACCCTGCCCCACGCTGGCGCTGGATCGCGCCCCATGCCATCGCGTTCGATGGTTTCCGCTGGCACGCGCGGGCCTGGTGCTTCACCGACCAATGCTTCAAGGACTTCCTGCTGGCGCGCATCCTCGGCATCCGGGACAGCCGCCCCAGTGATGTGGATCGCGGCCAGGATGCCGACTGGCACACCATGGTGACACTGGAAATCGGCCCGCACCCGGGACTGTCTGAAGCACAGAAGAAAGTGGTGGCGCTGGACTACGGCATGCGCAACGGCAAGTGCAACGTCACCGTCCGCAAGGCCCTGCTCTACTACACGCTCAAGCGTCTCGGGCTGGACACTGACCCGTCCACCCGGAGCCCGGCGGACCAGCAGATCGTGCTGTTGAACAGGGAGGTGCTCGATGGCGTCGCCTGATGTCATCTCCCTGACCCCGCACCACGCCAAGTACTATGCCCATGACCTGACCCGTCGGGCGGCCTCGGGCATGGATCGCCTCTCGATGGCACTCTTTGATGCCTCGGTGGACCTCAACCCCCACCAGATCGAGGCGGCGCTGTTCGCGCTCCAGAACCCCCTCTCCAAAGGGGTGATCCTCGCCGACGAAGTCGGCCTCGGGAAAACCATCGAGGCCGGCATCGTACTGTGCCAGTACTGGGCCGAGCGCCGGCGCCGGCTCCTGATCCTCTGCCCCGCGTCGCTGCGCAAGCAATGGGCGCTGGAGCTGCAGGAAAAGTTCAACCTGCCCGCGGTCGTCCTGGACGCCAGGGCGTACAGGCAGGCCCGCCGGGAAGCCCGCAATCCGCTGGATCAGGGCGCCATCCTGATCCTGTCCTACAACTTCGCCCATTCGATCCGGGACGAACTGCGGGCCATCCGGTGGGACCTCGTCGTCATCGATGAGGCGCACAAGCTGCGCAATGCCTACCGCCAAAGCAACAAGGTGGGCCAGGGCATCCGCTGGGCCACAGAGGACTGCCGCAAGCTGCTGCTGACGGCCACCCCCCTGCAGAACTCGCTGCTGGAACTGTATGGCCTGTCAACCCTGATCGACGAGCACCTCTTCGGCGATGTCGATGCCTTCCGCGCGCAGTATGCGGGCGCCGGCAGCGACCTGGGCGCCCTGCGCCAAAGGCTGTCGGCATTCTGCAAGCGGACCCTGCGCAACCAGGTCACCGAGTACATCCGCTACACCGAGCGCAAGCCGGTCACCCGGCCCTTCCGCCCTACCGACGAGGAGCACGCCCTTTACGAAAAGGTGTCCGGGTTCCTGCGGCGCGAAGACAGCTATGCCCTGCCCCGCCGCCAGCGTCACCTGACGGCGCTGATCCTGCGCAAGCTGCTCGCATCGTCCTCGGCCGCGATTGCCGCCACCCTGGACATCCTGCGCCAGCGGTTGCAGGCGATGCTCGACGAGCGCATTTCGGGCACCGACGACACAGTGGACCTGGCAGAGCTGCTGGCCGAGAACGAAGAGCTGGAAACCGACCTGCTCGACGAGATCCTCGGCGAGGACGAGGACAAGGCCCCGGGCCGGGATACCGATGCACCGGTCGACCGCCAGAAACTGCGGGAAGAGATCGCCATCCTCGCACGCCTTGCCGAGGAAGCCCGCAGCATCCGCGTCGACACCAAGAGCCGCACGCTGCTCAAGGCGCTGGAAACAGGGTTCGAGCAGATGGCAGCGGTCGGTGCCGCGCGCAAGGCCGTCATCTTCACCGAATCCCGGCGTACACAGGAGTACCTGAAGCAGTTCCTCGAGGCCAACGGCTACGCCGGCCAGCTTGTCCTCTTCAACGGGAGCAACAACGGCCCCGGGGAAACCGCCATTTACGAACGCTGGCTCGAGCGCAACCAGGGTTCGGACAAGGTCACCGGCTCCCGCGCGGTCAACATGCGTACGGCGCTGATCGAGCATTTCCGCGACCATGCCTCCGTCCTGATCGCCACCGAGGCGGCAGCGGAAGGCCTGAACCTGCAGTTCTGCTCACTGGTCATCAACTACGACCTGCCCTGGAACCCGCAGCGCATCGAACAGCGCATCGGCCGCTGCCATCGCTACGGCCAGAAGCATGACGTGGTGGTCATCAACTTCCTCAACGAACGCAACGAGGCCGACCGCCGCGTTCTTGAGCTCCTGGAGCAGAAGTTCAACCTGTTCAGCGGCGTATTCGGCGCCTCCGACGAGGTGCTGGGCACGATCGAATCCGGCGTGGACTTCGAAAAGCGCATCCTGGCGATCTACCAGGCGTGCCGGACCCCCGAGGAGATCGACGCCGCCTTCAAGGCCCTGCAGGCGGAGATGGACGAACAGATCCGCTCGCGGCTGGAAGACACCCGACGGGCGCTGTTCGAGCACTTCGACGAGGACGTGCACGAACGGTTGCGCATGCGGCTTGCGGATGCCCGGGCCCGGCTGGACCGGGTCGGCAGGCGCTTCTGGTCGCTCACGCGCCACGTGCTGGCCGACCAGGCGCGCTTCGATGACGACGCCTTCACCTTCGAACTGGTCCGCCCGCCCCGCGAGGACATCCCCGCCGGCCGGTACCACCTGATCTCCCGCGTTCACCCGCAGGCGGAGAATGCTGGCCAATTCCTCTACCGGCTCTCGCACCCCTTGGGCGAGCATGTGCTCGCCCAGGCGCGGGATGCCAACACGCCTGCAGCCGAGATCCACTTCGACATCACCCGCCACCCGACCCGTATCGCCGTTGTCGAAGCTCTGCGCGGCCAGCGCGGCTACCTGACGCTCACCCGCCTGACTATCGAGTCCTACGAACGGGAGGAGCACCTGCTGTTCTCGGGCTTCACGGACGACGGGGCTGCGCTGGACCCGGAGACCATGGAGAAGCTGTTCCAGTGCGGCGGCCACGTCGCAGGCACCGCGACCATCCCTGACACGGTTTCCCGGCGGCTGGCCGCAGAGAGCGAGCGCCATGCCCAGGCCACCCTCAGCCGTTCACTGGAGCAGAACAACCGTTATTTCCACGAGGCGCGGGAGAAGCTGGAACGCTGGGCCGACGACATGGTGCTCTCCGCCGAAAAGGCGCTGGCCGACACCAAGGAACAGATCAAGGCCCTGCGCCGGCAGGCACGCCAGGCCACCACGCTGGCCGAGCAGCACGCGATCCAGGAGAAGCTCCAGAAACTGGAGCGCCAGCAGCGCCGCCAGCGGCAGGAGATCTTCCGCATCGAGGACGAGATCATGGAAAAGCGCGACCAGCTGATCGACCAGCTGGAACAGCGGCTCGTGCAGCGCACGCAAGCAGAAACCCTTTTCACCATTCGCTGGGCCGTCGTCTGACGAAGCGACGCGCCCGCCCGGGATCCACAGGACGACCACGCAATGAGCCAGAAATACGAAAAGCTGAAAACCCTGCTCAAGGAGCTGTTCCAGCTCGACCAGCCGGAGCTGGACTTCGGCATCTACCGCATCATGCATGCCCGGAGCGCGGAGGTGACGCAGTTCCTGGACAAGGACCTGCTGCCGCAGGTGAAGCAGGCGTTCGCCCAGTACCGCACCGCCGACAAGGCCGAACTGGAGAAGGAACTGGCCAAGGCCATCGAAGCCGCCCAGTCCCTGGGCGTGGATCCCGAAAGCACGCAGAAGGTCAAGGAGCTTCGCGCGAAGCTGGCCAGCGACGCCGTGGACACCGGGGCGCTGGAAGCCGAGGTCTACGACCACCTCTACAGTTTCTTTCGCCGCTACTACTCCGAGGGCGACTTCCTCAGCAAGCGTGTCTACAAGCCCGGCGTCTACGCCATCCCCTACGAGGGCGAGGAGGTCAAGCTCCACTGGGCCAACGCGGACCAGTACTACATCAAGACCAGCGAATATTTGCGGGACTATGCGTTCCGCCTGCGCCCGGAGGATGAAGCGAACCCGATGCGCGTCCACTTCAAGCTGGCGGACGCCGCCGAGGGCGAGCACGGCAACGTCAAGGAACAGGCCGGCAAGGAGCGCCGCTTCCGGCTGGCCCCGGCGCCCTTTGCGGCCATCGAGGACGGCGAGCTGGTCATCCGCTTCACCTACAAGCCCGAGACGGAAAAGCAGAAGGACCTGAACGCCGAGGCCGAGGCCGCGATCCTGGCCCTCGACGACCCGGGGCTGGCCGACTGGATCAAGGCCCTGGGCGCGCAGCATGTGCGCGCCGACGGCACGGCCTCGGAGAACACCCGCCTGCGCGTGCACCTGGACCGCTACACCGCCCGCAACACCTTCGACTACTTCATCCACAAGGACCTGGGCGGCTTCCTGCGGCGCGAGCTGGACTTCTACATCAAGAACGAGGTCATGCACCTCGACGACGTGGAAAGCGAAACCGCGCCGCGCGTCGAGCAGTACCTGTCCAAGATCAAGATCATCCGCCGCATCGCCCACAAGATCATCGACTTCCTGGCGCAGCTGGAAGAATTCCAGAAGAAGCTGTGGCTGAAGAAAAAGTTTGTCGTCGAGACCAGCTATTGCATCCGGCTTGGCGTGATCCCGGAGGAGTTCTATCCGGAAATCGCCGCCAACGATGCGCAGCGGGAGGAGTGGGTGCGGTTATGTGCGATAGACGAGATCAAAGGAGACTTGGCAACCCCCGAATACAGTTCGCCTCTCACGGTGGATTTCCTCAAGGCAAACCCTGCACTGGCAATTGACACCAGGCATTTTGATGCGCGCTTCACGACACGCCTGCTCGAGCAGCTTGCGGATGTGGCGTCTCTGACAGACGGAGTACTGATTAACAGCGAAAACTTTCAGGCACTGTCGCTTATTCAGCGCACCTACAAATCCTCTGTCAACACGATAACCATTGACCCACCCTACAACCGCCAGGGTGACGGCTTCCCCTACAAGGACAACTACAAGCACGCCTCTTGGCTCACGATGATGAATGACCGCGTGCAATTGGCGCACCAACTTCTGGCCACAAACGGCGCCTTGTTCTCGAACATCGACGAGAACGAGCGGGATTCGCTGCAGGCCGTCCTGGACCTCAGCTTTGGACGGGAGAACCGAATCGAGGAACTGGTCTGGGCACAGAACACGACGCACAGCCAGTCACCACTGTACTCAACCAACCATGAGTACGTGGAAGTTTATGCCTGTGACCGCGCCTCGGCCGAGCAGACGCCGGACCTATTCCGAGAGCCCAAGCCCGGGTATCGCGAAATGATGGAGCTTATCAATAGGCTCAATCCGGACTATCCGCCTATCAAGACTGTTGAACATGAAATTCAAAAGCTGTTTCAGCAACACATTGCTGAATACAAGGCGGAGCTTCGGGAACTGGGTCTTGAGTTCGATGAAGAAACCAAGAAACAGGATCCATGGCGTGGCATTTATAACTATTGCCATGTCGAGTATCGCGACACACAGGGTCAGCTTGTCCCAGAGAATGAGGCTAGGAGTCGATCCGCGCGGTTGGTAATCTGGCGAGAAGATAATCCGTCGGCGCCTGCCCAAAAACAAGCGCCAAGCACACGGGATCCAGAGGACCCGAATTATCGCTTTTACAAACCATTACACCCAAAGACTGGCAAGCCGTGCGCTTCCCCAAAAACCGGGTGGCGGTGGCCATATTCATGGCCAACTAACAGCAGAGACAGCTTCGAATCTCTTGACCGCGAAGGACGAATTTCCTGGGGTGATGACGAGACGAAAATCCCCCAATACAAGCGATTCTTACACGAAGTGGAAACAAACGTTTCCAAGTCATTCTTTCACGACTATACGGACGGAGAAAAACAGATTGCCGCACTTTTTGGGGCGACAGGGCTTTTCCCAACCCCCAAACCTACTACCTTGCCCGCCCGCTTCATATCGCAGACCGCGGGCCGGATTGGGGTAATTCTTGACTTCTTTGCCGGTTCTGGAACCGCTGGCCACGCCACCATCAACCTCAATCGCGAAGATGGTGGACGCCGCAAGTTCATTCTCATCGAACAAGCCGGATACTTCGATACCGTTCTGCTCCCCCGTCTGAAGAAGGTGACGTTCACCCCGGAGTGGCGCGATGGCAAGCCCGCACGTCTTCCCACCACCGAAGAAGCCGAATGCAGCCCCCGAATCATGAAGGTGATCCGCCTCGAATCCTACGAGGACACGCTCAACAACCTGGAGCTGCGTCGCACCGAGGCACAGCAAAGCCTGCTCGACAGCCCGCAGGCCCAGGGGGCGGACGGCTTCCGGGAGCAGTACCTGCTGCGCTACATGCTGGACGTGGAAACGCGCGGCAGCCAGTCGCTGCTGAACGTGTCCGCCTTCATGGACCCCACGGCCTACAAGCTGAAGGTCAAGCGCCCGGGTTCGGACGAGTCCCGCGAGGTGAATGTCGACCTGCTGGAGACCTTCAACTGGCTGATCGGCCTGAAGGTGGACCACATCGCCGCGCCGCGCACCTACAGCGCCGCGTTCCGGCGCGACGACGACCCGGACCTGCCGGCGGATGCCCCGCGCCGGCTGCTGCTGGACGGCCGGCTGAAGGAAGATCCGGACGGTCCGTGGTGGTTCCGCACGGTTACCGGCACCACGCCGGACGGCCGACGCACCCTCGTCATCTGGCGCAAGCGCCCGGGCGGCGAGGAGCCGGAAGGCATCGAGCGCGACAACCTGGTGCTGGACGAATGGTTCCGCAAGCAGGGGTACTCCAGCAAGGACAGCGAATTCGACCTGATCTACGTCAACGGCGACAACAACCTGGAAAACCTCAAGGCCCCGGATGACACCTGGAAGGTGCGTCTGATCGAGGAGGACTTCTTCCGCCTGATGTTCGAGATGGAGGGGGTGTAATACATGGCAACCCAACGGTATTCGGTTACACCCCATCCGATCGAAACACTGCTGACGTGGGTCAAGTCAGGTGAGATCGCCATCCCTGAGATCCAGCGGCCATTCGTTTGGGAGGCTACCAAGGTCCGGAACCTGCTCGATTCCCTGTATCGCGGCTATCCGGTGGGGTACCTCATTACCTGGCGCAATCCGAACATGAAGCTGAAGGATGGCACTTCTTCAGCAGGCAAGCGCATCCTCATCGATGGCCAGCAGCGCGTCACCGCGCTGATGGCCTCATTGCTCGGCCATGAGGTGTTGACCAAGGATTACGAGACGATACGCATCCGCATTGCCTTTCATCCCCAGGAAGAGCGGTTCGAAGTCGCCAACCCTGCAATCCGCAGAGACGCTGCCTGGATTCAGGATGTGGCAGATGTCTTCGCCCCTGATGCCAGCCTGATGGAGCTCACGGATGACTACGCCGAGCGGAATCCTGACGCTGACCGCAAGCGCGTCTCGCGCGTATTGGAGAAGCTTCGGCAAATCATCAACAACCATGTCGGCGTCATCGAGCTGGCGGAAGACCTCGACATCGAGACGGTCACCGAGATCTTTATCCGTGTCAATTCGGCCGGAAAAGAGCTTTCCCAGGCTGATTTTGCCATGTCGAAGATCGCCGTAAACGAAACCTACGGCGGCAACCTGTTGCGAAAGGCCATTGACTACTTCTGCCATCTTGCCGTTGCGCCCGACTTCCTGAAGACCATCGAAAAGAACGACAAGGCATTCGCGGCCTCTGAGTTCCTGCCAGCCATGCGGTGGCTCAAGGATGTCAACGACGATATCTACGATCCTACCTACACCGACATGCTGCGTGTGGCGTTCACGTCGGAATTCGGCCGCGGCAAGCTGCAGGACCTCGTCGCTTTGCTTTCTGGCCGCAACTTCGAAACCAAGCAGTACGAGGAGGCGATTGCCGAGGAATCGTTCGGGAAGCTCAAGAAAGGCATCCTGGCCTTTATCAACAAGACCCACTTCGAGCGCCTCACCATGATCTTGCGTTCGGCGGGCTTTGTGACTCGTGATTTGATCGGTGGACACAATGCGATCAACTTCGCCTATATCATTTACTTGCGTGGTCGCGCAGAAGGCCTTCCGGCTGCCGACTTGGAGCAGCTGGTGCGACGTTGGTACGTCATGTCCATCCTGCGTGGGCGTTACGCCGGCAACCCGGAAACTGCCTTCGACTTCGACATCCGTCAGGTGGAGGCTCGCGGGCTGGCAAGCTATGTCAGTGCGGTTATTGAAAACGAACTGCCCGATAGCTTCTGGACCGGAATGCTTCCACAACTCATGGACACCTCGTCGTCGAGTAGTCCCTATTTCCTTTGCTACCAGGCAGCCCAGGTCAAACTCGGCGACAAGGGCTTCCTCTCTCGTGACATCACGGTACGCGACCTCTTGTTGAATCGCACCGATGTGCACCACATCTACCCGAAGAAGTACTTGAAAGAGCAAGGCCTCTCGCGCGGGCGCTACAACCAGATTGCCAACTTCGTGCTTGCACAGAGCGAGATCAACATCGCCATTGGTGACAAACCACCCAAGCAGTACTTCGGGGAACTGGCCGAACAGGTAAATGGAGGAAAGAAAAAGTACGGCGGCATCACTGACAGGGACGAACTACGTGCCAATCTCGTGGCGAACTGCATTCCCGCATCGATGCTCGAAGGGGAAATTCCAGATTATGACGCTTTCCTCGAAGAACGCCGCAAGCTCATGGCCTTGAAGATCAAGCGTTGGTTCGAGGTGTTGTGATGCCAAAAATTAGCAAAAAGACCGCCAATGCGTCGACCACACATCGCGGCCGACGGCCGAGCGCTGCTCCCTCCGTGGCATACAACCGCAAGCTTGCCCTAAACCAGTGGCTGCTCGGCCTGTTCGGGGTCGAGCGCTTCGACCAGCTTGCCGCTCACTTGAAAGACGAGTCGCTGGAAGGACTGGACGCGGACAACATCCACCGCTTCCACCACGCCCTGTGCCTGCATCTGCCCGCCGAAACGCGGCCGGAACTGCCGGATGCGCTGCTCTTGGAGTACGACCAGGCCATCGTTTCGGTCACGCAGCACCTCAACGACCGGCGCATCACCCGGGGTGAGGAGCCGATCGTCTGGAAGTACTTCCAGTACCTGGCGCTGCTGTTCACGGAGATCTACCTCGACCGTTACTTCCGCGCCCCCGCCGGCCTGCGGCAGGCGCTCAACGCGCGCATTGCGGCGCTGAACGAGACGCTCCCGGAAGCGGACCGGATCGCGGCACTGGAGGAGTCCGAGGACCCTCGCCTCCAGCTCAACAAGATCGCCTTCTGGATGGCCACCGGCAGCGGCAAGACGCTGCTCATGCATGCCAACATCCTCCAGTACCAGCGGTTTCTGGAAACACATGGTCTTTCGCGCGAGCTGAACCGGATCATCCTGCTCACGCCCAACGAAGGGCTGTCGCAGCAGCATCTGCGCGAGTTCCAGAAGTCGGGTATCGAGGCGGAGACCTTCAACAAGGACGGACGCGGCCTGTTCGCCGGCCGTGCGGTGGAAATCCTGGAGGTCACCAAGCTGAAGGAGGAGATGGGCGAGAAGACGGTGGCGGTGGATGCCTTCGAGGGCAACAACCTTGTCCTCGTCGATGAAGGGCACCGCGGTGCTTCGGCAGGCGGCGACGGGGCCTGGATGAAGTTCCGCAACGCGCTGTGCGAAAAGGGCTTCTCGTTCGAATATTCCGCCACCTTCGGGCAGGCCGTGGCCGGTAACCGGGACCTGACCGACCTCTACGCGCGCAGCACGCTGTTCGACTATTCCTACCGCTGGTTCTACGGCGACGGTTTCGGCAAGGACTACCACATCCTCAACCTGGAGGACGATCGCAACGAGGAATGGATGAGGACCTACCTCACCGCCTGCCTGCTGTCGTTCTTCCAGCAGCAGCGGCTGTACCGGGAACAGGAAGCGAGCCTGCGCCCGTTCAACATCGAAAAGCCGTTGTGGGTCTTCGTGGGCGGCAGCGTCAACGCCGTGCGCAAGGAGGACAAAAAGGATGTGTCCGACGTCGTGGCCATCCTGAAGTTCCTGGCCACCTACGTGGCGAATCGCAAGGACAGCACCGAGCGCATCCGGCGCGTGCTGAACGAAGGGTTGCTGACGGCCACCGGCAAGAACCTGTTCGCGGGCCGTTTCGCCTACCTGAACACCTGCGGCCTGTCGCCGGAACAGATCTTCGACGAAACACTGGCCACCCTGTTCAACGCTCCCGCAGGCGGCCTGCTGCACGTCGAGAACCTGAAGGGTGCCGCCGGCGAAATCGGCGTGCGCGTGGGCGACAACGCGTTCTTTGGCGTCATCAACGTCGGTGACGACGCCAAGCTGGTGAAGTTGTGCGAAGCCAGCGGCTTGCATGTCGCCGAGCGGGAATTCTCCGGCTCGTTGTTCCACGAGCTGGACAAGCCGCACTCCGCCATCAACGTGCTCATTGGTTCGAAGAAGTTCACCGAGGGCTGGAGCAGCTGGCGTGTGAGCACCATGGGACTGATGAACGTTGGGCGCAGCGAGGGCGCGCAGATCATCCAGCTCTTCGGCCGCGGCGTGCGACTGAAGGGCCATGGCATGAGCCTCAAGCGCAGCGTGCGTGCAACCCTCCCCGCGGCGCTGAAACGGCCCAAGTACATCGACCTGCTCGAAACGCTGCACATCTTCGGCGTCCGTGCCGACTACATGGAACAGTTCCGGAAGTTCCTGGAAGATGAAGGATTACCCGCCAACGAAGAACGCATCGAATTCATCCTGCCGGTCATCCGGAACCTGGGCACGAAGCCGCTCAAGACGATCCGTCTCAAAAAAGAGATCAACGGCGTCAAAACCGAGTTTGGCGACGCCTTCCGCAAGCTGGGGCCGGTTCCGACCCTCCAGCCCCCGCGCCCCGACCTTGAGCCCGCCACGGCCTACCTGCAGAAGAACCAGGTGGTGCTGAACTGGTACCCGAAGATCCAGGCCATGAAGTCCGACGGGGTATCGGGCAGCGAGGATGAAGGCGCCCCCAATGAGGCGCACCTGACGAAGCAGCACATCGCCTTCCTGGACCTCGACCAGCTGTACTTCGACCTCGAACGTTTCAAGGCCGAGCGTGGCTGGCACAACCTCAACCTGCCCCAGGCCGGCATCGCTGCATTGCTGGTGGACACCAGCTGGTACCGGCTGCTGATCCCTGCATCGGAGCTGGCCTTCGACGCGTTCGAAAAGGTGCGCGTATGGCAGGAGATCGCCCAGGCCCTGCTGCGCAAGTACGTGGAGCGCTACTACACCTTCCGCAAGCGCGAATGGGAACTTCCGCACCTGGAGTACCGTGACCTCACCGACGACGATCCCAACTTCCCGTCCATCCTGAGTGAGGATGGCGCCGAATACGGTTACCGGATCCTGATCGAGGAATCGCAGCAGGAAATCGTCGCAAAACTGAAAGAGCTGAAAGAGGCCATCGAGCAAGGGGATCTGAAGGACTGGGAGTTCCGGGGCCTCAAGGCGATCTGGTTCGGGCGACACCTCTACCAGCCGTTGCTGTTCCTGGACGGCAGTGCAGTCGAGATCTCACCCGCGCCTCTCAACAAGGGCGAGCGCCGGTTCATCGAGGATCTGAAGGCGTTCCACGACGCCAACCCCGGCTATTTTTCGGAACGGGAACTCTACCTGCTGCGCAACCTGAGCAAGGGCCGTGGCGTCGGCTTCTTCGAGGCCGGCAACTTCCACCCGGACTTCATCATCTGGCAGCTCGAAGGCAAACGGCAGCGCGTGACGTTTGTCGACCCCAAAGGCATCCGCAACGTCGGCCTCCAGGATCCCAAGATCAGCTTCTACGAAACCGTCAAGGACATCGAGAAGCGGCTGGGGCAGCCTGATGTTGTGCTCGAGTCCTTCATCGTCTCGAACACGCCCTCGCATGATATGAGCAAGCTTTGGGGCATCACCAAGGGCGAGATGCAGAAAAAACACATCCTGTTTCAGGAGGAAGACGGGGAGACGTACATCCGCGAATTGCTCGAGCCGCCCCGAAGCATGGAGGTCTCCGCAAGCTCGTAGCTGCATTGCCTGCACTTGGGTCAGCCAAGCCACAGATGGCCACCACCGAGTGCAGGCACGCTCGCACAACGTCGGAGACATGCGAGCCAATGTCAGCTCCACGGATTGATGACCGCCGCCCCCGCCGCCTCGAAGGGCGCGGTATCGCGTGACGCCACGATGAAGCCCCGCGATGCGGCGATGGCGGCGATGTAGCCATCCGGCGTCGGGAAGCCACGCCCCCCATTCCTGGCCGCCACGGCCAGCTCTGCGTAGCAACGTGCTGCCTCCGTGTCGAAGGACAGCACGCGATCCCTGGACAGCCCTAGAGCCATTCAACTTTTCTCGGAAGCATAGCCGGCATTTCGGAAATAGTTTGTACATTCCGCTGGCTGGATGGAGGAGACGAGGTGGCCAACGTGCCGCCATGTCTCCTCGATCGTCCGCTTCTGCGCCTGTCGCATCCAGTGCTTGATCTTGGCGAAGGCCTGCTCGATCGGGTTGAGGTCGGGCGAATAGGGCGGCAGGTACCAGAGCCGAGCTCCTGCGGCGTGGATCATCTGCCGAATTGCCGCCGATTTATGCGAACCCAGGTTGTCCATGACGACGATGTCGCCCGGTTGGAGAGCCGGCACGAGAAGCTGCTCCACCCAAGCGCGGAAGCTTGTGCCATTGATCGGCCCGTTGAACACGCAGGGTGCGGCGAGCCGGTCGTGGCGCAGCGCTCCGACGAAGGTCAGCGTGCGCCAGTGGCCGTGCGGAGCATAGCCGCGGATACGCCTGCCGCGGGGGCCCCAGCCCCGCAGCGGCGCCATGTTGGTCTTGATCCAGGTTTCATCGATGAACACCAGCCTGCGCGGGTCGAGGCTGGACTGCATCCGCAGCCAGCGCTGCCGCCGGCGGGCGATGTCAGCGCGTGCCTGCTCGAGAGCGAACAGTGTTTTTTTTGAACCGGAGCCCTTCGCGGCGCAGAAACCGCCACACCGTGTCGTGCGAGACCTTCACCCCGCGCGACGCCAGCTCATCCTTCAGCTGGTGGAGTGTGAGTTGTGGCGTCTGGTTGATCCGCTCGACGATGAATGCCCGGTGTGGCTCCAGCACAAATTTGCGGTACCCGCCCATCTTCGCCGGCGCAACTGATCCTGTTGCCCGGTAACGCTGCGACCATTTCACGGCCGATGAGACCGCAACACCAAACCGCGCAGCAGCCACCCGGCACGTCTCGCCCGCCGCGATTGCCTGAACTACACGTTCGCGAAGATCATTCGACAGAGGTCGCGTCATCGTTGCTGGCCTCCTTCCTCCAGCCAGCATCTCGAATCACAAAATCGGCGAAACGGGAATCCCCCCGGATTCGGAAAAAAACGGAACCGCTCTAGAGCATTTTCATATTGCCCGGAATCTTTTGGGGATTCCCTTTGACAGTGGCGTGTGATTCATAAGGTGCCGCTGGAAGGGAGGCGGCACGATGAACTGGCGATCGGGGCAGAGCTATTCGCAGGATTTGCGGGTGATCCACCCCCATTGAACGGGTCCACCTTGAAGTATGGTTTTGACCATGAAGGAGGACCACAATGGCAAACAAGCGACACAAGCCCGACGAGATCGTCACGAAGCTTCGGCAGGTTGAGGTTTTGCGCGGCCAAGGCATGGCGATGGCGGATGCCGTTCGCCAGATCGGCGTTTCCGAACTGACGTTCTACCGGTGGCGCAAGCAATATGGCGGCATGAGCCGTGACCGGCTTCGGCAGTTGAAGGATCTCCAGAAGGAGAACGAACGGCTTCGCAAGGCGGTGGCCGATCTGACGCTGGACAAGCTGATCCTGACGGAGGCTGCGCGGGGAAACTTCTGAGCCCCTCGCGTCGCCGTGCCTGCATCGACCATGTTCGCTCGGTTCTGCCGAAGCGCGTGTCGGAGCGCCGGGTATGCCTCGTGCTTGGGCAGCATCGCTCCACGCAGCGGCGTATTCCTCGCGGCCGGGACGACGAGCAGCAACTGACCGAGGACATCGTTGCACTGGCCCGCCGCTATGGCCGCTACGGCTATCGCAAGATCGCCGAGCTTCTGCGCAGCCAGATGGGCTGGGTGGTCAACGACAAGCGGGTCGAGCGCATCTGGCGGCAAGAGGGGCTGAAGGTTCCAGCCAAACAACCGAAGAAAGGCCGGCTCTGGCTCGCCGACGGATCATGCATCCGCCTGCGCGCCGAGCGGCCCAACCATGTCTGGTCCTACGACTTCGTCGAGGACCGCACTCATGACGGAAGGAAGTACCGCATGCTTAACGTGATCGACGAGTTCACGCATGAGGCGCTGGCGATCCGCATCGATCGCAAGCTCAACTCCACCGACGTCATCGACGTCCTGTCCGACCTGTTCATCCTGCGCGGCGTGCCTGAGCACATCCGTTCCGACAACGGCCCGGAGTTCATCGCCACGGCCGTGCAGGACTGGATCACCGCCGTCGGGGCGAAGACTGCCTACATCGCACCCGGAAGCCCATGGGAGAATGGCTACATCGAGAGCTTCAATGCTCGCCTGCGCGACGAACTCCTCGACGGCGAGATCTTCTACACGCTCAAAGAGGCCAGGATCATCGTGGAAAGCTGGCGTCGGCATTACAACACCGTGCGTCCGCATGGATCGCTCGGCTACAAGCCGCCGGCGCCGGAGGTCTTCATCCCGGCATTCGCGCGGGCGGCCCTGCAACCCCAACCAGCGATGCCGCCCGCGCTGGCGCCACGACCATCATTGCACTAACAATCAAATTGGACCCGTCCGTGGGGGCCGATCATCGAGCGTGAAAAGCTCCAGATAAAACGAAGGGAAGTCGAACCCTAAGCGATTGCGCCAGAGCTTTAATAACCTAATCTCTTCCAACCTACCCGACTGGCTGATGATTCGAATGTGCTCACTGACATTTGTTTGGAGCCAAGAGCCAGTCTTGTTGCTGTAAAGGCTGTGGTAGTTTCCGGTTTGGTCATGTCGGCGTGCCGGCGTCACATCCACCTTATAATTCCCGACAGTAATGCCTATCGAAACGTTCTGCCGACGCGGAACATAACCGGCTCCGGAGAGCGCATTGAACAACGTATCATAGATATCTTTCAGAGGCGTAGTAAGCGTTGAAGTCAACGATACGAAGATATCTACGTCCGTCCCACCATGGACGGCCGTGCCCTTTGAGAACGATCCGCTTGGATTGATCGAGACTATAAACTGGTTACCCCACCGTCTGATCACAGGCTCGAAAGCCACCATTACCTGACCGACGGGCGACAAGAGGCCGGCTGGAACTGCATGAGCCGCTAAAACGCTACGCAGATATGCATCTACTTCTGGCCCGCTCATTGAGTGCCCCCTGACAGCCTTCCAGCAAACCATTCTAGAATATTGGCCGATGCTGCTCCCATGCCCCCTCACCTCCCGATCAGTACCCGCGGTTGCGAGCTAACTTCCACTTTGTCGCCCCACTCTTTCGGCCAGACGCTTCGAAATGCACCTCAGCACATTTGCTGATGCGATTGACTACTCGCCGATCAACCGTCCAACGTGCTCCGTCAAAAGCTCGGTAATCGTCTTGCCCTGCTGGGCGGCATATACCTTCAACTTCATGTGTTGGTCGGCCGGTAGCTGGAAGTTCACACGCTTCATCAGAACACCCCCGCCGGAATTAGAAGGCATGGCGGCCTCTTTTTTCGACGGGCCGGGGCGGCCTTGCTTCTTCATCTCTGTTTTTTCCTTACACTCTCGGATGAGATGTTGTGTAATCTCCATGCTAGCCGAGTCCATCAGGCTCAAACAAGTATATGAGTAAAGGAAGCTAGCCGCTTCGGCTTCGTGTCACCGTTGTCCGTCTGGGTATTGGTAGCCGGCCGAGTCCAGAGGGCCGGGCGACGCCGGCAGGGATGCCGGAGCGACTTCGTGCTAACGAGCGCGGCGAGCAGCAAGGGAGTGACCACGATGGAAGTCAAATTCAGCCGCTACGACACGGCGGACTATCTAAAGACCGAGGATGACATTGCGGCCTACATCGAAGCCGTGATGGAGGAAGGCGGCGACGATCCGGCCTATGTCGCCCGTGCGCTTGGAGACGTGGCCCGTGCCCGTGCCCGCAACCTGAGAGGGCTGGACAAGACTCTGCCGGGCGGCGGCAAACAGTCATGAAAGACCGAGACCATGAGGAAGCGATGGCCGACCTGTTTCGGGATGACCCGGAACTCGCGGCTGCCGTCCTATCCGCAGTTGAGTCGGATGGCGACCACGCGGAACTCGCCATCATCCGCCGTCAGTTAGCCAACGCCGCTTGGTTGGCACCAAAAGACAGAACCGAAAAGCACCCGTAACCGGCTGCGGTCACGCTCATCGTACGATCCTCGCCATGATCTCGCGCATCTGCCCTTGCAGGATGCGGAAGTCCTTCATCATGGCTTCCACGTCCACCGACCGGGCACCCTGCCCGCGCTTCTCCGCAAGCCAGAGCTTCAGCAGCCCGGCGACGCGGCCGAGGTCGCCGTTGACCCGCACAAGGTCCGCCACGGCATCGAGGTCCGCCACGGATCGAATCGGATGATTCATACCGGCCGCCCGCAGGTAGGCCGACAGCGACAGGCCGCCTTGGGCGGCACGGTCGGCCAGCTCGGCCTTTTCGTCCGGCGTCACCCATACCTCGATCCGCTCGCGGCGCGGTCGCGTGCCTCTGCCGGTTGGCTTTTTGTCGTCATCTGTCATGCGTCAGCGTGACCTCCCTTTTGGTGCTCGGCCCCTCTGTCGCGGCAGCGACCGTCAGCCTCGCAGAGCAAGATTCCGTCGAGCCGCAGGCGAGTAAGGGGCGGTGGTGGAGCGGTGCGGGCGTAGCCCGTACCGGTACAACACACATCTTGCCGTCCTCTTCTCTGCAATCTTACGCAACTATACGCGAAAGCGTCTTTCTCCGTACAGTCTCTCGCGCTCATTTGCGCTAATTCGCATATATTTGCGCTAAGTTGCGCATCTTCGCATATGGCGGTAGCATTGCTTATGCAATTTAATGCGCATTTGCGCGATTTAGCGCGAACTCAGATAAGGAGCCGTCCCTATGGCTGAAGCACCAAAAAAATCCTCACGGGGCGCTGGTCGTGTGGCGTTCTTGGCTCGCCTCGATAGCATCCGGAAAATGGTCGAGGAGGGCTATCCGGTGGTTCTGATCTACGAACAGCACGGCGAAGGAATGGGGATCAGCTATAGTCAGTTTGCCCGTTATGTAGCCCGGTACGTTCAACCGCCTTCGCCGCGAGCGTAGGTGGCTAAACCACACATCGGACCTTTGCCGATAGGTCGAAATGCGGCAAATTTGTCTATGAAGCTAAATCCTGACTGAGGATTCCTGATGGCACGAAAAAACCTCGTTGACCGCCGGATTGCTGGTCTGCCCCCTGAAAAGTGGTCCTCCCTGAAGTAGGCTATTGAGCCGTAGGAGGACGTTGGAATGCCCCAGAAGAAGCACAAACCCGAAGAGATCGTGGCGAAGCTGCGCCAAGTCGATGTTCTGTTGTCGCAAGGTCGTTCTGTCGGAGAAGCGGTCCGTTTGATCGGCGTGACGCAGTTTACGTATTACCGGTGGCGCAAGGAGTTCGGTGGCCTGAAGGGTGACCAGGTGAAGCGGCTGAAGGAGCTCGAGAAAGAGAATGACCGGCTGCGCAAGGCGGTCTCGGACCTGACACTCGAGAAGCTGATCCTGAAAGAGGCTGCTTCGGGAAACTTCTGAGCCCCGCTCGCCGTCGCCGTTGCGTCGATCGTGTCATGGCGAAGTTCTCCGTCTCGGAGCGGTTTGCCTGCAAGGTTCTCGGCCAGCATCGTTCGACCCAGCGCAAAAAGCCGCAAGGCCGGCCCGATGAAGAGGCGTTGACCTCCGACATCATCCGGCTCGCTTCCCGCTATGGCCGTTATGGCTATCGCAGGATCACGGCGATGCTGCGGTCTGAAGGCTGGACGGTGAACGCCAAGCGTGTCGAACGGATCTGGCGGCGGGAGGGGCTGAAGGTTCCCCAGAAGCAACCGAAGAAGGGGCGGCTCTGGTTGAATGACGGATCGTGCATCCGGCTTCGACCCGAGCATCCAAACCATGTCTGGTCCTATGACTTCGTCGAGGGTCGGACCCACGATGGCAGGAGATTCCGCATGCTCAACATCATCGACGAGTTCACCAGGGAATGCCTTGCAATCCGCATCGATCGCAAGCTCAACTCGACCGACGTCATCGACGCCCTGTCGGACCTGTTCATCCTGCGTGGTGTGCCCGGCCATGTCCGTTCCGACAACGGCCCGGAGTTCATCGCCAAGGCTGTACGGGAGTGGATCGTAGCCGTCGGCGCAAAGACAGCGTTCATCGAACCTGGAAGCCCTTAGGAGAACGGCTACTGCGAGAGCTTCAACTCGAAGCTCCGCGACGAACTGCTCGACGGTGAGATCTTCTACAGCCTCGCCGAGGCCAAGATCATCATCGAAGCCTGGCGGCGGTAAGAGGTGGTGCCGGTTTCTGAGACAGGGGCATAAGGTGGATCGCCCGATGGAAAGGACGATCCAGCATGAAGACACGCAGACGGTTTACGGCCGAGTTCAAGGCCAAGGTTGCGCTTGAGGCGATCCGCGGCGAGCGGACGATTTCGGAACTGGCGACGAAGCACCAGCTTCATCCGAACCAGATCACGCAGTGGAAACGGCAGGCCATCGAGAACCTGGCCAAGGCATTCGACGACAGGGCTTCGGATGCGCAGGCCGGCCGGGAAGCCGAGGTGACGAAGCTGCACGCCAAGATCGGCCAGCTCGTCGTGGAGCGGGATTTTTTGGCCAAAGCCTTCGATCGCTGAGCCTGGATCGGAGGAGAATGATGATCGATCCCGATCACGAACGGCTCTCGATCCGCCGCCAGTGCGAACTGGTCTCGATCTCGCGGGCCTCGTTCTATCGACAGCCGGCGGGCGAGACGCCCGAGAACCTCGAACTGATGCGCCTCATTGACGAGGCGTTCACGGAAATGCCGTGGTATGGCTCGAGACAGATGGCGCGGCACCTACGCCGTCAGGGCTGGTGCGTAGGCCGCAAGCGGGTCCGGCGGCTGATGCGCAAGATCGGCCTGTCACCGATCTACCAAGCGCCGAAGACCAGCGAGCCGCATCCCCAGCACCGCATCTATCCCTACCTGCTGCGGCATCTCAACATTGAGCGCCCCGATCAGGTCTGGTGCGCCGACGTGACCTACATCCCCATGCGGCGCGGCTTCCTCTACCTCGTCGCCATCATGGACTGGTTCAGTCGCAAGGTGCTGGCCTGGCGGCTGTCGAACACGATGGATACCGACTTCTGCGTCGCCGCTCTGGAAGAGGCGATCGCCCGCCATGGCAGGCCCGACATCTTCAACACCGATCAGGGGAGCCAGTTCACCAGCTTCGCCTTCACCACGACGTTGAAGGATGCCGGCATCCGCATCTCCATGGACGGGCGCGGCCGGTGGATGGACAACGTCTTCATCGAGCGGCTGTGGCGCAGCCTCAAATACGAGTGCGTCTTCCTCAACGCCTTCGAGACAGGCGGTGAGGCCCGGGCTGGCATCGGTTCATGGATCGACTATTACAACCGGCGACGCCCCCACTCGACCTTCGACGGCAGGACACCCGACGAGGTCTATGCTACGGCAGAAATGATGGAGAAATTGGCGGCGTAAAAACCAACCCGATCCACCTTAGCCAAGCCGCCAAACTGTCTCACCAAGCGGGTCCACCTCTGTACTACAACACCGAGAGGCCACACTCGTCGCTTGGATACAAGCCACCGGCATCCGAGGCCATCATCTGGCCTGCGCCAGCAAGCGGAGCAGCACCGTCATCTGCCCAGGCAATAGCCCCAAGGCCGATCATGAACTAAGATTGAAACCGGACCACCCTATGGGGTCAGGCCACAGCACCGCCGTTGTACTGGCGTTCTATGGAATCGGCCGCTGGATACAGCCTCGCCTGCGCGCTCGAGGACACGGGCCGACGCTCGATACCCTCGCCGGTTGGCATAGCCGCATGTCGCGGCTGGGCGCGCTCCATTCCCTGCACGCGCTGCGCACCATCCAGAGCCTTCCGCTTTACGGATCGAGGCAACAGCGCGAAACCATCGACATGATGATTGTCCGGGTGCAGCGGGAAACCGATCCGCCCGCCACGACCTCTACAGGTAACGGGTTCGGCCCCGCGTTCGGATCGCGGGGCCACCACTCAGACGCGATTTCCGGGCCACAGAGCGATTTTGAGGCTCTGGCCTAACCTCCCCACCTTACCTCCCACGAAAACCGCTCCACGGCTTGCCAGCGCCATCCTGGGCGTTTGCGATTACACGTGGAAAGCTCCCATCCCCCTTTGGTGCCATTTTCAGTTTGTCCGTCAAACGACCATTTGGCGGACATTCGTAATGTGTCCAGTTTGGAGCCGTTTGCGACGAGTTTGCGGACAGAATAGAAAGGCGGACAGAAAGCGGACACCTACGACAGACCGAAAGCCGTAGCCTGCTAGGCGCGAAGCTTTATGAGAAATCAGGGTCAGGGCGAGCTTGGTTGGCGTTAAAAGAAAGATAAATGTTAAATCTCGCGCGCGCGTTACGGTTTCTAAAGGCCTTACGCTCTAAGGCTTTGCAGGTGGATTGCGTTCCTAAAAGCACGAAGTCGGGCGTTCCTAAAAGCACGATTTGATCCACAAGCGAGCGTTCCTGAAAGCACGATGTGATTCACAGGGAAGGCCTATTTATCCACAGGATGCAGCCCACAAAGGCTATGGCGCAGCACGGGCGTTTACGCCCCTTGGGGCCGCTTCCGGGCTTTGCGGACGTAGGCCTTCTCATGGGCTTGCACGGACGCATGGGGCCGCCCGGCGAGCATGTCTCGTACCTCGGCCAACTTACCCTTGGGGCCGTTGGCGTAGAACGTCACCATGTCCCGGTCGGCATCGAAGGCCATCAGATAGTCCGGCAGATCGCCGGACTCGGCCAGCGCCTTCAGGTCGAAACGGAAGCGCCGAAGCGCAGCGGTGCTGCCGCTCTTTTGGTGCAGGACGGCTAACGATACCCGCCATCTCGGTTGCTCGCCGCAGTGCTTGCGGGCCAACTCATAGATGCGCCGATCCAACGGCTTGCGCAGCCGAAAATAGGAGCGGGATAAGGTCAACACCCGCTTGGCCTCGACCGAACGGAACAGCCAGCGCGGCAAGTCCACTTCGACGGCCACCATACGGTCATTGTCGAGCGACTTCTCGACCACTCGCCAACTGTCGATCAAGCCGAAACCCCGCCGCTCACGCTGCCCGTTCGTCTCGATGTTGGTTTCGATAACGGTACCTTTCAGGCGTCGCAACATGTCCGCCAAGCGCTCGTAGGCGCGGCCGCTGGTGCCACGGTTGGTAACAGTCAGGAAGTCGAATGCGGTAAAGCGGACCGTGGGCGTAATTTCCCGGCCTCGGTTGGCGGCTTCGACCAATTGGCTAATGCAGTAGATCCACAAATCCTTGTCGTGGATGGTCGCGCAGCCAGTTGCACCGGGCAGCACCGTAACTCTATGGCCGTTACGCTCATAGACGCGCACGCGCTTGTCACCGGCGCGAAGCGCGAACAGTGGATACTCCATGCTGGCCGTGTCGTCTTTGAGCGAGGCATCGATGATGTCGGCTACGAAGAAACCGCCTTGCCGGCGACGGTCAGGCGCGAGGCGTGTGGCGGCCTCGTGATCCATGCGCTCGACCCGGCTCTCGTTCGGTGCGATGAACACGGATCAGCGACTCTCAGGCCCCCATCCCGGGACGGGCGGCTTGAATGCCCGACGACTTGCGCGTCTCAATCCATTGCTCCACGTCGGCCAGATCCCAGGCGACGTTCCGGCTAGTTAGTGCTATGCGGCGCGGGAATTCACCTCGCTGCTCCAAGTTGTAAATCGTGCGCTCGCACAGCGGGATCATCGCCAACAGCTTCTTTTTATTGATGAGAGTCCTGCTCGTCTTTGCTTGCATGCTTTGACCTCCATCAGTCACTTTCGAATGCGTGCCTGATGGTGCCCCGCAATACAGATTGCATCGACCTAATGATTGGCTAAAATGGTTGACATGAAAAATCAGCCGACCATTACCGTCTGGGACGGGTGCGATCCCACCGTTTCAAAGGCCATCGGACAATTTCAGGATTGCTGGAAGCCCTACTCCGAGTCCGGGAAGCGCTACCCCATCGCTCGGCTTATCGAAGAACTCATTGACCCCGCTGTTGCGGCATACTCAGCAACGCTTCCGTCCCGTTACGTCGGCCACATCCCCGGCGCAGGAACGGGCGTGGCCTTCAGCGAGATTGTCCGACTGGTCGGGCTCACTGCGATGGTGCGTTTACAGCGCCAGTTGCTTCGAGCGTTTGTCCTCACAGAGGACCAACAGTCCCCGCGAGATCAGCGATTTGTCGCGACACTTGAATCTTTGATTGAGTTGGTTTGGGCCTGCGCTCGTAAGCGTCCCGCGAAAAGGCAGGTGCGCAATACTCGCCTGAACGGGCAACGCTTGCAGGGCTTTTGCCGCTTTTGCGGCGAACTCGCGGAGTTGGCTTCCTTCGCCGCAGGAAGCGACGCGCCCAAAGCGGACGATGCAGACGAGCAGCTCCGCCTGAGCAACCTGTACTGCGTGGACCACCGGCCCAAGTTAGCGAATGGCGCATGGAATCCTGCGTACAGGCAAGCGAAACGCTCCGTGGCGCAGTTCGATCTCGAACTAGAAAGACTCACCCGACAATGCGCAATGCGGGGCGCGCCGCAAGCGAAATCTGGCGACGAACTGGTCGACGGCTACATCCTCCATTACATGCTCGGACAGACGTTGCAGCCGGCGGATGAAGCCGAGCTGCGAAACCGAGCACGCCTAATGGTGGACTCGAAATTGTCGGATCGAAAAAAGCAGATACTGATGCTTCAGCGAGCTGGCTTCAACCAGTCTGAGATTGCCCGCAGACTAGGTATTGAACGGCAAGCTGTATCGAAGGCCATTGCCTCGATCCCCCAGATATTTCGACTGAGCTTGCCAAAGCGCTCTGCCCGCTAACTTGTTCGCTCCGCTTAAGTGCATCCCGGCCGAGCGTGAATTGATCTCCGGCCGTCAACGCAGTCGCATCGTGCAAACCGAAGCGTCCAATAAAGAGCCCGTCGTTCGACAAAGAAATCAGCAGTCTTTCCCCACTTGCGGCTTTTTAAGCGTCCACTCGTCTATCATGTCCGCCCAGTCCTGCAACATCGCCGCCCGTTGCTCCCGGTACTCCGCCTTGTTGTAGACAGCCCTCACGCCCCGCTGCTCGTGCGCAAGGCACTTCTCTATCCAATCGGTGTTGTAGCCGGCTTCGTGGAGTAGCGTGCTGGCGGTGCGCCGTAAGTCGTGCGGGCCAAATTTGCCAAGGGGCTTGCCCTCCTTCTGCGCCAAGCGGTAGGTCAACGTCAGCACCTGATTGAGCGTGGCGCTGCTCATGGGCGCACTGGGGTCATAGCGTGACGGCAGGACGTATTCCGAACCACCGGCAAAGGTTTTCAGCGCGACCAGCAGGTCCATCGCCTGCCGCGACAGGAACACCAGGTGCGGGTTGCGCCGCTTCATCCTTTCCTTCGGGATGGTCCACAGGGCCTCGCTGAAGTTGATCTCGCTCCACCTGGCGTTGGTCAGCTCGCTCTTGCGTACCATCGTCAGCAGGAGCAGCTTCACGGCGGCGCGGATCGACGGCGACGTGCCGACGCGCTCCAGGTACTGGTACATGAGGCCGATCTCTTCCGGCGTCAGGGCGCGGTCGCGCGGCGCGAACTTCGCGATGCTGGCCGGGCGGACCAGCTCGGCGGGATTCTCCACCTTCTGCCCACGCTCGATGGCCCACCGATAGACCTGGTACACGATCTCGCGCGCATGGACGGCGGTGGCCGGCGCGCCCCGCTCGACGATGGCGTCGGTCAGGGCCCGCAGGTCTTCGTGGGTGATCTCGGTCAGCTTGAGGTTGCCGAACCTGGCCTTCAGGTCGCGCTCATAGACCGAGCGCCGCATGTCGCGGGTGGAGTCGGCCATCGGGTAGCTGCGAAGCCACTTTTCCGCCCAGGCACCAAACGTCTCGGCGTCGCGCACACGGGCCTTCTCCCTGGCTTTCTCCCGGGCCGGAGACTTCCCCGCGGCGATCATCTTCTTGGCTTCGGCCAGGCGTTCCCGGGCCTCGGCCAGCGTGATCCCGCCCGGCCCGTACCGGCCGAAGGTGATGGTCTCCTGGCGCCCGTTGAGGGCGTAGTTGTAGCGGAACGAAATGGTTCCTGAGGGGGTGACGGCCACATACAGGCCGTCCCTGTCCGCCACCTTGTACAGCTTGCCCGTCGGCTTGAGGTTACGCAGCTTGGTATCGGTCAACATGACACACACGCTCCCTTGCAACACCATGCGTCGTGCGCCCTGCTTGAACCAAAGAGAACCCCTTACAAGTCAACAGCTTACGGGGACGTACCCATGGCACGGCCATCGTGACGCACACACTTCACCGGCCATCAATACCATGCCAGGAAAACCCCGCGCGGAACGACAAAAATTCGTTTTACAGCAACCACTTACATGATTCCGATACCATGACCACCTGGGAACGAGGCGCATGGCATCGACGGCGAGGCATGGCACAGGGCCGGTTTCGTGCCATCGACTATGCCATGAAAAATTCGTGCTTGGCCATACCCCAGGCTGCCAGTCCGTGCCAGGTTGAAAGCACAAAAAAGCCCGCAGTGACGCGGGCTTGGGTGTGTCTGGTGCCTGATCCTGCCGGCAGCTGCCGGACGTGGAATCATTCCCACTCGATGGTGCCGGGGGGCTTGCTGGTCACGTCGTAGACGACGCGGTTGATGCCGCGGACCTCGTTGATGATGCGGGTGGCGGTGCGGCCGAGGAAGTCGTGCGGGAAGGGGTAGTAGTCGGCCGTCATGCCGTCGGTCGAGGTGACGGCGCGCAGCGCGCAGACATGCTCGTAGGAGCGGGCGTCGCCCATGACGCCGACGGTCTTCACCGGCAGGAGCACCGCGAAGGCCTGCCAGATCGCGTCGTAGAGGCCGGCGCGCTCGATCTCCTCGAGGTAGATCGCGTCGGCCTTGCGCAGGATGGTGAGCTTCTCGGGCGTGACCTCGCCCGGGATGCGGATCGCCAGCCCCGGCCCCGGGAAGGGGTGGCGGCGGATCATCCGCTCCGGCAGCCCGAGCTCGCGGCCCAGCGCCCGCACCTCGTCCTTGAACAGCTCGCGCAGCGGCTCCACCAGCTTGAGATTCATCCGCTCCGGCAGGCCGCCGACGTTGTGGTGCGACTTGATGGTGACGCTGGGCCCGCCGGTGAAGGAGACCGACTCGATGACGTCCGGATAGAGCGTCCCCTGCGCCAGGAAGTCGGCGCCGCCCAGCTTCTGCGCCTCCTCGTCGAACACGTCGATGAACAGCCCGCCGATGATCTTGCGCTTCTGCTCGGGATCGGTCACGCCGGCCAGCCGGCCGAGGAACAGCTCGCTCGCGTCGCGGTGGACGAGCGGGATGTTGTAGTGGTCGCGGAAGAGCGCCACCACCTGCTCCGCCTCGCCCTCGCGCAGGAGGCCGTGATCGACGAAGATGCAGGTGAGCTGGTCGCCGATCGCCTCGTGGATCAGCACGGCCGCGACGGCGGAATCGACGCCGCCGGACAGCCCGCAGATGACGCGGCCCTTGCCCACCTCGTGGCGGATCTTCTCGATCGCTTGGTCCTTGAAGGCGGCCATCGTCCAGTCGCCGGCGCAGCCCGCGACCCGGCGGACGAAGTTCGCCAGCAGGCGCCCGCCATGCGGCGTGTGCACCACCTCGGGATGGAACTGGACGCCGTAGATCCGCCGCTCGTCGTCGGCGATGGCGGCGAAGGGCGCGCCGTCGCTGACCCCGACGACGCGGAAGCCGGGCGGCAGGCGGACGACCCGGTCGCCGTGGCTCATCCACACCTGCTCGCGGTCGCCCTTGCGCCAGACGCCGTCGAAGAGCGCGCAGTCGTCCGTCACCTCGAGGAAGGCGCGGCCGAACTCCCGATGGTCCGAGGTCTCGACGGCCCCGCCGAGCTGGGCGCAGATCGTCTGCTGGCCGTAGCAGATGCCGAGCACCGGCACGCCGAGATCGAAGACGATCTGCGGCGCGCGCGGCGTGTCGCTGCCAACGACCGAAGCAGGGCCGCCGGACAGGATGATCGCCTTCGGCGCGAAATCCGCGATCCGCCCGGGGTCGGCGTTGAACGGCAGGATCTCGCAGTAGACCCCGCTCTCGCGCACCCGCCGCGCGATGAGCTGGGTCACTTGCGACCCGAAATCGAGGATGAGGACGCGTTCGCTCATATGGTGGGCGCTCATGATGGGTGGGGCATAATTGTGAATTCCTTCGCCCGAGGCAAGGCATCATAAGACAGGCCACAGAGACGCTGAGGCGCAGAGGGAAAATTCGAATTCTCCGTGCCTCCAACGGCCTCACTCCCCGCCGCAAGCGGCCGGAAGCCTGGTCAGGTCCGGCCAGCCATAGGCGGTCTCGTGCAGCACCGTGCCCCACAGCGCCTCGTCGCGCTCGCCGGTACGGATACCGCCCATCGCCTCGTAGAAGAAGCGCGACGGGTTGGCGGCGAGAACCCAGAGGAACGCCGAATCGAACCCCGCCTCGCGCAGCGCCCGGAAGCAGGCGCAGAGGAGCCGGCGGCCGATCCCCCGCTCCTGCCAGTCGGGCAGGACGTAAAGGGTGTAGACCTCGCCGCGATAGGGACCGGCCCGGCCGGCCCCCGATCCCGGCCGCGGCAAGACCGCGGCGGCGGGGCCGCAGCTCGCGAAGCCGACGACGCCGGCGCCGGGCGCCGCGGCGACCAGGATCGCCTCGCGGGGCCCGCGCCGGGCGATCATCTCCCGCCAGGTCGCCGCCTTGGCCTCGACGGACATCCGCACCATGACGCGATCGGGCAGCATGCCGGCATAGGTCGAGCGCCAAGTCTCCACATGGACGCGGGCGATGGCGCGGGCGTCGGCGCGGGTCGCCGGGCGGATCGTGATCTCGCCGGTCACGGCGCCGCCTCCTCCCGCCGCCGCTCCAGCACCGCGAGGAAGAACCCGTCGGTGCCGTCACGCGCCGGCGTGAGCGAGAGGCAGGGCTCCTCCGTCGGGCAGGCCGCGGCGTCGCCGATCGTCTCGGCCCAGACGGCGGGGATCGGCCGGATCGCGAACTCCGGCCGCTGCGCCAGGAACCACTCCACCTGCGCGCCGTTCTCGGCCGGCAGCAGCGAGCAGGTCGCGTAGACGAGCCGCCCGCCCGGCTTCACCAGCCGCCAGGCGCTGTCGAGGATCCGCCGCTGCAGCGCGTTGAGCTCGGCCAGGTCCTCGGGCCGCAGGCGCCACTTCGCGTCGGGGTTGCGCCGCCAGGTACCGCTGCCGGTGCAGGGCGCGTCGATCAGCACGCGGTCGAAGGCGGCGGCGTGGCGGCGGACCCAGGGATCGCGCTCGGAGCTCAGCTGTCGGCGCTCGACGTTATGCACGCCGGCGCGGCGCAGGCGGACGGCCGCGCGCTCGATGCGGCCAGGCAGCACGTCGCAAGCGATCACTTGGCCCTTGTTCTCCATGGCGGCGGCCAGCGCCAGGGTCTTGCCGCCGGCGCCGGCGCAGAAATCCACCACGCGCTGCCCGGGCCGCGCGTCGGTGAGAATCGCGATGAGCTGCGAGCCTTCGTCCTGGACCTCGATCAGGCCGCGCCGGAAAGCGTCGAGCCCGGCGAGCGGCGGCCGCCCCGCCTCCGCAATCCGGAGCCCGATCGGCGAGAGCGGCGTCGGCACCGTCGCGATGCCCTCGGCCGCCAGGGCCGCCGCGGCCTCCTCCCGCGTGGCTTTCAGCCCGTTCACCCTGAGGTCGACCGGAGCCTCCGCTATCAGCGCCGCCATCTCCGCCTCGAACCGCGAGCCGAGGGCCGCCTCGAGCGCCGGCTCCAGCCACTCCGGGAACTCGAGCCGGACCCAGCGCAGCTGGTCCGGATGGGCGATGTCCTGCCCGGCCAGCGCCTTGGCGAGCCGCCGCTCCGCCGGATTGAGCCGGGCGGGCCGGTAGCGGCCGCCGTCGAATGCCCCGGCGATGCGATCGGCGGACCAGCCCTCGAGCAGTGCGAGGGCGGCGATCAATCGCGCGCGGTCCTGAGAATACTGTGTGTCCGTCGCCGCGGCGTCGGACTCCGTTCGCGCGATCCACCAGTCGAGAGCGGCGCGGCGGCGGAGCACCGCATAGACGCGGTCGGTGATGGCCCGACGGTCCTGGCCGCCGGCGTAGCGCCGGGCCCGAAAGAAGGTCGCCGCGGTACGGTCGGCGGGCGCGCCGCCCCCGTGGATCTCCGCCAGCAGCTCGATCGCCGCCTGCAGCCTTGCCCCGGGGGTCACATCCTCGGCCGGTAGTTCGGCGCCTCGCGGGTGACGGTCACGTCGTGGACGTGGCTCTCGCGCAGGCCGGCGCTGGTGATGCGCAGGAAGACGCAGTTCTTCTGCATCTCGGCGATGGTCGCGTTGCCGGTGTAGCCCATCGCCGCCTTCAGCCCGCCGACGAGCTGGTGGATGACCGTGGCCACCGGTCCCTTGTAGGGCACCTGCCCCTCGACCCCTTCGGGCACCAGCTTGAGGGCGTCGGAAACCTCCTGCTGGAAGTAGCGATCGGCCGAGCCGCGCGCCATGGCGCCGAGCGAGCCCATGCCCCGATAGGCCTTGTAGGACCGGCCCTGATAGAGGAACACCTCGCCCGGGCTCTCGTCCGTGCCGGCGAGGAGCGAACCGACCATGACGCAGTCGGCGCCGGCGGCGATCGCCTTTGCGAGGTCGCCGGAGTACTTGACGCCGCCGTCGGAGATCACCGGCACGCCGTGCTTTCGGGCACGCTCGGCCGTCTCGAGAATGGCGCTGAGCTGCGGCACCCCGACCCCGGCGACGACCCGGGTGGTGCAGATCGAGCCCGGCCCGATCCCGACCTTGATGGCGTCGGCGCCGGCGTCGATCAGCGCCTGGGCGCCCTCCGCGGTGGCGACGTTGCCGGCCACCACCTGACAGGCGTTGCTCAGCCGCTTGATCGCGCCGACGGCTTCCAGCACGCCACGGGAATGGCCGTGCGCGGTATCGATGACGATGACGTCGACCTCGGCCTCGAGCAGGGCCTCGGCCCGCCGCAGGCCGTCGGCCCCGACGCCGGTCGCGGCGGCGACGCGCAGGCGCCCCTTTTCGTCCTTGCAGGCATTGGGAAAGGTCTGCGCCTTCTCGATGTCCTTGACGGTGATGAGCCCGATGCAGCGATAGGCGTCATCGACGACCAGCAGCTTCTCGATCCGGTGCTGGTGAAGCAGGCGCTTCGCCTCCTCGCGGTCGACGCCCTCGCGCACCGTCACCAGACGGTCCTTGGTCATCAGCTCGCGCACCGGCTCGTTGGGGTTGCTGGCAAAGCGGACGTCGCGGTTGGTCAGGATACCGGCGAGCCGGCCGCTGTCGCGCTCGACCACCGGAATGCCGGAGATCTGGTGGTCCGCCATGAGCTTGAGCGCATCGGCCAGCGTCTGGTCCGGGTGGATGGTGACCGGGTTGATCACCATGCCCGACTCGAACTTCTTGACCTTCCGGACCTCGTCGGCCTGCTCCGCGGGTTCGAGGTTCTTGTGGATGACGCCGATGCCGCCGGCCTGGGCCATGGCAATGGCGAGCCGGCTTTCGGTCACCGTATCCATCGCCGCGGAGACCAGCGGGATGCGTAGCTCGATCGACCGGGTGAGTCGGGTCCGGGTGTCGGCCTGACTCGGCAGCACGGCCGATTCCGCGGGCCTCAACAGAACGTCGTCGAAAGTGAGTGCCTCGCGGATTTCCATGCCAACCTCCCGACCTGCCCGGCGGTGAATGGCGCGCCATCATACACAAGACGGTTGTATTGCCAAGGCAATTGCGGCGCGCCGCGGCCATCTGCCGGGCGCCGATCCCGGGCCTCCCGGGCGGCGGTGAATCGAGGCGGAAAACTGGGGTCCCGGACGCGAACAACAACCGCGTGAAGGCAGGATCGAATCGTCCCGGCGAATGCCGGCGTCACGCGGTCTCCGCGCGGAATCCGGTGGCGACGACGTAGATCTCCGCCGAGTCGCTGCGGCTCGCCGGCGGCTTGACGTGGCGCACGGATGTGAAGTCGCGCCGGAGCCGTTGCAGGAGCTCCCGCTCCGTGCCGCCCTGCAGCACCTTGGCGACGAAGGCGCCGCCGGGGGCAAGAACCTCCGCGGCGAATTCGTAGGCGGCCTCGGCGAGCATCATGATTCGCAGATGGTCGGTCTTCGGATGGCCGGTCGAGGGCGCCGCCATGTCGCTGAGCACGACGTCGGCGGGGCCATCGAGCGCCGCCCGGATCCGCGCCGGCGCCTCCTCGGCCAGGAAATCCTGGTGCAGGATGATCGCGCCCGGGATCGGCTCCATGGGCGAGAGGTCGATCGCCACGACCCGGCCGGCGGGGTTCTCCTGCGGCTTGACCCGTTGCACCGCCACCTGCGTCCAGCCACCCGGCGCGGCGCCGAGATCGACGACCCGCCGGCCCGGCGCCAGCAGATGGAATCGGTCGTCGAGCTGCAGCAGCTTGAAGGCGGCCCGCGAACGGTAGCCCAGCCGCTGCGCCTCGGCGACGTAGGGGTCGTTGAGCTGGCGCTCGAGCCAACGCGTGGAGGAAGCCCTGCGCTTGGCCGCCGTCTTCACCCGGACCGTCGTGCCACGGCCCGTCGGGCGCGTCCCGGCGGGGCCTTTGCCGCGGCGGGACTTGCCGCCGCCTCCGCCACCGAACCCGCCGGGACCTCGCCCCTTGCCGCGCCCGCTCACCGCCAGCGACGGCCGGCCGCGTCGCGCCGGCGCCCGCTTTCGGCGATCATCAGGCCAAGCAGAATGCCCTCGCGCACCCCGCGGTCGGCGACCCGGAGTCGGCCGACGGGCCAGAGGCGGCAGATCGCCTCGAGGATGGCGCAACCGGAGACGACGAGGTCCGCGCGTTCGCGCCCGATGCAGGGATTCTCCGACCGCTGGGCGAAGTTCATGGCGGCGAGCGCCCGGCTCACGGACCGGATCGCCTCGAAGCCAAGGAAGCTGCCGTCGACCACGGCGCGGTCGTAGCGCGGCAGCCCGATATGCACCCCGGCCAGGGTCGTCACCGTGCCCGAGGTGCCGAGCATCTGAACGGCGCCGGCCTCGACATGTGCGCTGATCTGATTGGCCGCCTCGAAGGGGCGCAGCCGCTCCAGCACCTCCTCGATCATGGTCTCGTAGGCCCCGGGCGGCAGGACGTCTCCGCCGAACCGCTCCGTCAGCGTGACGACCCCGATCGGGATCGAAATCCAGGACAGGAGCTTCGGCGGGCGACCGGGCAGCAGGCCGAGCCAGCCGAGCTCGGTGCTGCCGCCGCCGATGTCGAAGACGAGCGCGCGAGGATAGCCCCAGTCGAGCAGCGGCGCGCAGCCGGCGAACGCGAGCTGGGCCTCCTCCTGGGTCGAGATGATCTCGATGTCGAGTCCGGTTTCTTCCTGCACCCGCGCCATGAACCCGGCGCAGTTGGCGGCCCGTCGGCAGGCCTCGGTCGCGACGCTGCGGGCCCGGGTGACGCCGCGCCGACGGATCTTGCTGGCGCAGACCTTGAGCGCCTCGATCGTGCGGCCCATCGCCTCTTCCGAGAGGTGGCCGCTGCTCATCAGCCCCTCGCCGAGTCGGACGATGCGGGAGAAGGCGTCGATGACCCGGAAGCCGTCGCCGGCCGGGCGGGCGATGAGCAACCGGCAGTTGTTGGTTCCGAGATCGAGCGCCGCGAAGGTGTGATGAACCCTGTCGCCACCCCAGGCCGGGCGAGCGCCGAGACGACGCGTGGTGACGATGGCGCTCAACGCTCGCTCTCCTCCTTTCGGGCTCCGGTCCCCTCGCCCGGATGGCGTCCGGATGCTCTCCGGTTGACGTACAGACAATCTACATGGAATGCGCCATTGAACCAAGTTTTCGGCGAATTTGCCTCGGAAACCGTTGTAACGGATGGTGCAAGCGGCGGCGGGGCACGACGCCGACGGGGCCGACTCGGTCCAAAAGAGGTTGAAAGCCGAGCCGGACCACACTAACTTTGCGACCGATCGCGGTTGCAGCAGCCAACACTTGGCTTCACCTCCGCGCAGTGCCTGCTGGGGGATCGTCTAGCGGTAGGACAGCGGACTCTGACTCCGTTAACCCTGGTTCGAATCCAGGTCCCCCAGCCATCTCCCCTTTGCCCCTTTAAAACCAAAGGCTCTCGCGGCGCCGTTCAGGCGCTCCCCAGCCCTGTGCCGAATCCCCGTACCGAACGGGAGAGCGGTCGCTGATTGCGGCGCGATCAGCGCCCGAGCGCCCTGGCCCCGAACGACCGCGAGAGAAGGCGCCGTAGACTGTCCGTGGCCCATGAGAAGAGCCGCCGAACATGTCGCTTCTGGCGCTCTGTCGCCAGGCCCAGCCCGATCAGAGTGACGCCGACCGCGACCATCAAGACGGTCCAGCTCTCCACGGACGCCGGGTCATGATCCAGGGCGGCCGTGAAGAACTTCAGAAGCGGTACATGAAACAGGTAGATCGTGAAGCTGATCGAGGCCACGGCGACGATCGGCCGCCGGACCGGCCCCCGCGCCAGCCCGTGGAAACCGCAGGTTCTCGCGGCCAGGATGTTCGTCAGGATCAGCGTGCCGATCAGCCAATCGCCGAGAAAATACTTGGAGTACCGGAGATGGCTCTCCGGCCATCCGCCGAGGAGGCCGTTCACCCAGCCATCGGCGGCGGTGTCGAGGCCGGTCGCCTTCATCGCCGTAAGGCCCATCAGAGACAGGACGAAGGCGAGTCTGGGCGCCGGGACCCGCGGGACGCTCAGAGCCGCCCACGCCCCAGCCGCCCAAAGGGGAAGCAGCAGCCACAACCGCGGCCCCATGATCAGCAGCACGGCGCCGACCGCGGCGATCCGCCGCGCGCCGCGCAGGAAGAACACCGCGGCAAACAAGACGTAGTACCAGACCTCGTAACACAGAGACCAATAGGGCACGTTGGAGAAGGCGTCTTCGGCCAGGAACCACAGATCCGTCGCGAAGACGAGAAAGAACGGAACGTAGAGCCAGAGGGCCTCGTACTGGTACTGGCGTCCGTACAGATCGGGGCGCCAGTCCATCGCGATCTGATCGAGCACCGGCACCAGCAGAACCGCGGGAAGCGCCACGGAATAGATCCGCGCGGACCGGTTGACGCCATAGGCGCCGAGGCCGCGATCGCGCGTCGCCGCGGTGTGGGCGATGACGTAACCGGACAGAACGAAGAACGTGATCACGGCGTCGTGGGCGAACTCCTGCAGCCACAGGACGCCCGTCAGAAACTCCGGGCTCGTCGCGTGCGCGCCGAAGACAACCAGGGCCGCGGTTACCCGCACCGCATCCAGATAGACGGAAAAGCCCCGCGGCAAGGGCGCCGGCCCGCTTGCGACCGCATCATCCGAAACTGCCGCCATCCACGGTCCCGAGCGTTCTTTCCGTCGATCCACTGCTGTCTCTAACGCCGACACCCCACAATCCATTCCTGCTCCGGACTGCCGCGGCACGGCCCCGGAGGCCAACGCCCTGTTGTCTTCGGTCTTCGGGTGGCGAGCGCGGCCGGGACCGAGCCGGCACCCCCGACGATGCCACGCAAGCCGTCTTCACCGCAGAGCGGGAGGCAGATGGGCTGCCGGACGGGCCCGGGGCCGGACCGGACCGGTCAGGCGCCGCGCGACGTATCGCCGGCGCAAGCTCGGAGGCGGCTTGCCTCTTGGCCGTCGCTAGAAACCGATCGTTGAAAAGTCGACGTCCGGGTATTGATCGGCGAGACGCCGGATGGCCGCCTTCTGTCGATCGGTGAACGAATCGCCGCTCTCCGGGGCTTCGGGCGCCGTTGCGGCCAGCTTCGACAGGGCGGCGACGATCGTTTCTTCGGGGCAGGGACGGCCAAGGAAGCGAATGATGCGGACGGCGGTCTCCTCCGGATACGCCGCGGCGGCCTCCGCGGTGATCCAGAGCGCGTCAACGGCCTTCCGTTCGGTCGCCCGCCGCCATTCGGCGTAGAAGTGCACGAGCCAGGCCGCCCTCTCGGCCATGATGATGTCGATCTGCTGAATGATGGCGGCGTCGTGCGTCGATCTGAGCGGCAGGAAATGGATGTCCGGAAAGGCCGATCGCCGCCAGCTCAGAAGGGTGTCATAGACGTTTCGGACGAGAATCATCGGCCTGATGGCAAACCGGCGCATGAGGCTGATGTTCTCCTCCGTCGCCGCGCAATGCAGACGCGAAACGGTGTCGACGGCCGCGACCGCCCGGAGACGCGATTCGGACAGGGCGTCCTCGGTGTGATAGGAGGGCTCGGCGAGCTGCGCGCCCACATAGCCGAGGCTCGACCGGACGGCTTCCGCAAGCGTCTCGAGCCCGCTTTCTGGAAAACCGGTCACGAGGAAATGCCTGCCGAGCGGCGCTTCCGCGGCACCGCGCGCGCGATCGCCGCATTCTTGTTTGCGCGCGGCGAGCAGCAGATGCAGATGGCTGTGAACGCTCGGCCGGCCGGGCGTCAGTTGGGCCGCCGCCTCCGCCATCCGGATCGCGTCATCCACGCGACCCGCGCGGTGGAGCGTGTCGGAGATCGTGACGAAGACCACGCTCATCCGCGGCTTGGCCGCGGGCAGAGCCTCGACCAGTCCGAAGGCCTCGAAACCGAGGGCAACGGCCTCGTCCAGCCGGCCGTCCTTCATGGCGGCAAGGCTCCGCTCGAGGAGAACGTCGATCAGGTTGTTCAGCACCTCGGGATTGCCGGGCGCGATTCGGACGGCCTGATGAAACCAGTACAGAGCCCGCTCGCGATCCCCCCTGAGGACCGACAGTATACCGAGGCCGTTCATCGCCTCGGCATTCGCCGGATCGTCCGCGAGGGCGCTTTCGAGGGCCTGCTGCGCCTCGCTCAGCTTGCCTCGGCGAAGCAGCAAGAGAGCCCGCTGGATCAGCGCGCTCTGCTCGCGTCCCGGCGTGGATGGCGCATCGACTGTCACGATCCTGCGGTCCTGCGATCGGGATTTGGCACCGATGCTGCATCAAAAGTGCTGAAATCGGGTAAATTTCTCGGCGTATTTTGCGCCAAGCCTGCCGACCGGCCAGACGCCCGGCCGGGCACGCGGACACGCAGAGGCGTGGACGGTCGTCGCTAGGTCAGCTTCTTGAGCAGCCGCATGAAGACCGACTGCTCCTCCTTCGTCAGCGCCGCCAGCGTCATGGCCGAGATCTCCATCGCTTGCGGCACCGCCCGCTCGAACGTGCGGCGCCCCTCGGGCGTGAGGTCGATGAGGAGCTTGCGCCGGTCGTCGGGCGAGGGCCGCTTCTCGACCAGGCCGCGTTCCTCCAGCCGGGCGACGACCCCCTTGATGGTCGCCACGTCCATCGCCGTGCGGCGCCCGAGGCTGTTTTGCGAACAAGGTCCCGTCTCCGCCAGCTTCGCCAGGGCCGCGAACTGCATCGGCGTGAGATCCTCATGGATATGGGTGGTGAAGATGCTCACATGGCGCTGCTGCGCCTTCCGCAGCAGGAAGCCGACCTGCGCGTTGAGCGCGTAGCCCCGCCGCCCCTTCCGGGGCTTCGCGGGAGGCTTCCCCGGGTCGGCGCCGCCAGCCGGTTCGGCCGCGCCGCCTTCGCGTTCCTTCACCGCACGCGGCATGGGTCACCGCCGGTCACGAGCCGGTCGCGGCCGCGCGCGGCAGACGGGCTACACCGCAAGGTAGGCGTCCCTGATTGCGGGGTTCGCATCGAGCTCCGCCATCGTGCCCGCGAAGCGGATGCGGCCCTTCTCGATGATGTAGGCACGATCCGATATCAGCCGCGCGAAATGCAGGTTCTGCTCGGAGATGATCGTCGTCAGCCCCCGCCGCTTCATCTCGATGAGGGCCGTGGCCATCTGCTCCACGATCTTCGGCGCGAGCCCCTCCGAGGGCTCGTCGAGCAGGACTAGGGACGGGTTTCCCATGAGCGTCCGCGCGATGGTGAGCATCTGCTGCTCGCCGCCGGACATGTGCCCGCCGCGGCGGCGGCGCATCGCGGCCAGGTTCGGGAACAGGTCGTAGAGGCGTTCCGGCGTCCAGGGATCGAGCCCCGGGCGCGGGGGCCGCCGGCCGACCTCCAGGTTTTCCTCGACCGTCAGGTCCGTGAAGATCCGGCGGTCTTCGGGCACATAGCCCAGCCCCAGCCGGGCGATCTCGTGGGGCTTCAACCCGGTGATCCGGCGGCCGTCGAACAGGATGTCGCCCTGGACCTCCGGCAGGATGCCCATGACGCTTGCGAAGGTGGTGCTCTTCCCGGCCCCGTTGCGGCCAAGCAGGGCGACGACCTCGCCCGCCGAAACCCGGAGCTGCAGGTCGAAGAGGATATGGGCGCGGCCGTACCAGCTGTTCAGCCCGTTCACTTCCAAGGATGCCATGTCACGCCCCCGCCGCGCCGCCATACAGTGCCCCGGAGCCGAGATAGACGGCCTGGACCTCCGGGTTGTTGCGAACCTCGTTCGCCGACCCCTCGGCGATCAGTTCGCCGCGGTTGAGGACCATGATCCGGTCGGCATGCGTGAACACGACGTCCATGTCGTGCTCGGTGAACAGCACGCTCAGGCCCCGGGAGCGGACGATATCGGCGATCAGCTGCGTAAGCTGGACACGCTCCCGGGGCGCCATGCCGGCGGCCGGCTCGTCCATCAGCAGGACCTTCGGCTCGTTGGCCAGCGCGATCGCCAGCTCCAGCCGCTTCAGGTCGCCATAGGCCAGCATGCTGCTCGTCCGGTCGGCCTGGTCGTCCATGCCGACGAGCGCGAGCAGCCCGCGCGCCTCTTCCTTGTAGAGATTGCCGGCGAAGGGCAGCATCGCGTGCAGGCGGCGGTGATGGGAGATCAGCGCCATCTGCACGTTCTCGATGACCGTCATCGATGGGAAGGTCGCCGTGACCTGGAAGGTGCGCCCGACGCCGAGCCGCCAGACCTGCCGCGGCTTCAGGCCCACGATCTCGCGCCCGAACAGCTTGATGGAGCCGGAATCGGGCGACAGCTGCCCGTTCAGCATGTTGAAGCAGGTGCTCTTCCCGGCTCCGTTGGGCCCGATCAGCGCCAGCAGCTCGTTCGGCCGCAAGGCAAAGGAAACGTTCCGGACGGCCTGAACGCCGCCGAAGGAACGGGACAGGCCTTCGACCACCAGTGGATTCATGCCTCGGCCACCCTCTTCTCCTTCTCCTCCGCCGCACGGTCCCCCTCGTCCCAACGGCCGAGCCGCGGCAGGACCGCGCGCCGGAAGAAGCCGACGATACCCTCCGGGAAGGCGACGACGAGGAGAATGATCAGGGCGCCGAGGATCAGCTTCCAGGAATCGGTCTGGCTCGTCATGAAGATGGCGAGGAACTTGTAGACGGCGGCGCCGACGATCGGCCCGCCGACGGTGTGAATGCCGCCGAGCAGAACCATCACCAGCCCGTCCACCGAGGTGGGAATCGCCAGGTTGTCCGGGAACACGCTGCCTTTCAGATAGGCGTAGAGCGCCCCGGCGACGCCGGCAAAGGCGCCGGCGATGACGAAGCACAGCCATTGGATCGACAGCCGGTCGACGCCGATGGCCTCGGCCCGCAGGCTGCTGTCCCGGCAGGCCCGCACCACATAGCCGAACGGCGAGAAGATGATGCGGCGAATCGCGGCCACGCCCAGCACGCAAACCACCAGCGCGAAATAGTAGAAGGCCACCGGATCGGACGCCCAGTCGCTCGGCCACACGCCCAGGATGCCGTTGTCGCCGCCGGTGAAGTCATACCACTGGAAGACGATCGACCAGACGATCTGTGCGAAGGCCAGCGTCAGCATGGCAAGGTAGATACCCGACAGGCGCACGCAGAACCAGCCGAACAGGACGGCCCCGGCCGCCGCCAGCAGCGGCCCGGCGATCAGGCCGATCTCCATCGGCGCGCCGAGATGCTTGGCCAGCAGCGCGGCGCCGTATCCGCCGAGGCCGAAATAGGCGGCGTGGCCGAAGCTGACCATCCCGCCGACCGACATCATCAGGTGCAGGCTGGCGGCGAACAGCATGAAGATCAGGATCTCGGTCGCGACGCCGATCAGGTAGTTGCCCGTGACCAGCGGCAGCAACCCCATCAGCGCGACCGCCCCGAGCGCCGCCCCGCGGCCGCGGGCGGACAGGGGCCTGAAGGGCATCGGAGAGGCGCCGAGCGAGGCCCGGGGATGGCTTTCCGGCCGGCCGAGCAGCCCCCAGGGGCGAACGACCAGCACGACGGCCATGACGAGGAACACCAGGACGAGGCTGATCTTCGGGAAGAGCAGGATGCCGAAGGCGTTCAGCTCGCTGATGATCACGGCGGCGAGGAAGGCGCCCGGCACGCTGCCGAGCCCGCCGATCACGACGATCACGAAGGCCTCGACGATGATCTGGAGATCCATGCCGTGGTGCACCGCCTCGCGCGGGATCTGCACGGCGCCGCCCAGCGCGGCCAGGAAGATGCCGAGCGTGAAGACGCTGGTGAACAGCCAGGCCTGGTTGACGCCGAGCGCGGAGACCATCATGCGATCCTGCGTCGCGGCGCGCACCAGCACGCCCCAGCGCGTCTTGTGCAGCAGGAGCCAGATCAGGCCGAGCACGCAGGGCCCGAGCGCGATCAGCATGAGGTCATAGGCCGGGAACATCTGGCCGAAGATGCTGACCGCCCCCTCCAGCCCCGGCGCGCGCCGCCCGAGCAGGTCTTGCGCCCCCCAGATCATCACCACCAGGTCCTCGACGACGAGCGTCAGGCCGAAGGTGGCGAGGAGCTGAAACAGTTCCGGCGCATCGTAGATGCGCCGCAGCAGCGTCATCTCCACCGCCGCACCGAGCAACGCGACGAGGAGCGACGCCAGCAGCAACCCGCCGTAGAAGCCGAAGGGCCCGGCAAAGGTCTGCGTCAGCGTGTACGCGACATAGGCGCCGAGCATGTAGAACGCGCCGTGGGCGAAGTTCACGATGCGGGTGACGCCGAAGATGATCGACAGACCCGACGCCACGAGGAACAGGGACGACGCGCTGGCGAGGCCGTTGAGAAACTGAACGAACAGGAAATCCAACACCGGTCTCCGGAATTGGGTGTGGAACCGACCGCGGGCCGTTCACACGGCCCGCGGCCTCCATTGCGTCGCGAACGGCCTTATCGGGGCCGCAGCTCCGCGGCCACCTCCTCGCTCGGCAGGTAATCGGCGCCGTCGCGATAGGTGAAGTCGACCATCACGCCCTTCCCGTCCCGGACCGCCGTCTTGCCGACATAGGCGCCCATCGTGGCTTGGTGGTCGGCGGCACGGTAGGTGATCTCGCCGAGCGGCGTGTCCACCCGAATCCCTTTGGCGGCCTTGATCAGCGCCTCGGTGTCGGTCGAGCCGGCCTTTTCCAGAATCGCGGCGGCCGATTTCATCGCGACGTAGCCGACGATGGAGCCCAGGCGCGGGTAGTCGTTGAACTTCTCCTGATACGCCTTGAGGAACCTGTCATGCTCCGGCGTGTCGATCCCGTACCAGGGATAGCCCGTCACGATCCACCCTTCCGGTGTCTCGCTGCCCAGGGGATCCATGTACTCCGGCTCTCCCGTCAGCAGGCTCACGACGATCCGGTCCTTGAAGAGGCCGCGGGTCTGGCCTTCGCGAACGAACTTCGTGAGGTCGGGGCCGAAGGTCACGTTGAAGATCGCCTCCGGCTTGGCCGCGGCCAGCGCCTGCACCGTCGAGCCCGCATCGATCTTGCCGAAGGGCGGCCACTGCTCATCGACCCATTCGACGTCGGGCTTGCGCGCCTCGAGCGCCTCCTTGAACGCGGCAACGGCCGAGGTGCCGTACTCGTAGTTGGGCGCGATCACGGCCCAGCGCGTTACCGGAAGCTTGGCCGCCTCCTCGGCGAGCATGTTCGCCTGCATGTACACCGACGGGCGCAGGCGGAACGTATAGTCGTTGCCGTTCTCCCAGACCATCGCGTCCGTTAGGGGTTCGGCGGCCAGATAGAACACCTTCTTCTGATTGGCGAAATCGGCGATCGCCAAGCCGACATGGGAGAAGAACGCCCCCATCAGCATGACCACCTCTTCCCGGCTGACCAGCTCGTTCGCGGCCGTCACCGCATCGGCCGGCTTGCCCGCGTCGTCCCGCGAGATCACCTCCAGCGGACGCCCCAGCACGCCGCCCGCTTCGTTGATCTCCTCGAGCGCGAGCTGCCAACCCAGCCGGTACGGCTCCGTGAAGGCGGGGAGCGCCGTGTAGCTGTTGATCTCCCCGATCTTGATCGGCTCGGCCGCGTGAACCGCCGCCGACGACAGCGCGACGGCGCCGGCGCAAAGTGCCCCGCCGAGAATTCGCGTTGCCCAGTTCATGATAGACCTCCCATGTGTCATTGGTTTCCCCTTCTGCTCTCCCTTGGTCTTCGTGAAAAGCGAAGCGATCAACGCAAGCCGTCCTCCCCTTTGATCTCGCTTACGGTCAGCCCGCCCACGCGGGCCAGCGGCCGCCCGCTGTCGGTCACGGCAACCGCGACCATGATCTCGTTGGCGCGCGGTGCGTCGTTGACGCGCACTTCCATCCCGTCGAAGTGGCTGCGCACATAGGCCGCGTCCTTATGGCCGAGCGGGATGTCGAGCGGTTGCCCCGGGCCGCCCATCTTCTTCGATGAGGGAACCAGCGCCGCGCCCTTCTCGACCGCCGCACGCAAGGGAGCGCCCAGCTTCGGATGCAGGATGGCGGCCGCGTGCTCGAGCTCGCCGTTCTCGCCGACCATGGCCGCCTTGCCGTAGCTCTGCGCCTGGCCGGGCTCGATCCCGAGGGCGGCCACGGCGCGCCGGCCCAGCAGGCCGCCCAGCTCGGCGCCGATGTCCATGAGTTCCGCGAGGTCCTCGACATAACGTCCGGCGAAGGGATTGGCAATCACCGCGACGGCCGCTGCCCGCCGGGTCGGCGGCGCGATCTCGCGCCCCATCTCCCGATGCGTCTCGTCCATCACGACGACGATCTTGCGAATGTCCGCCTTCATCGCAGCCCATCCTCCCCTTTGATCTCCGAAGCCTTCAGGCCGCCCACCCGCTCGTGAATGCGCGGCCCGGTTGTCATCACCAGGACCAGCGCCATCTCGTCCGGCCGCGGCGCGTCGTTGATCCCGACCTCCATCGCGTCGAAGTGGCTGCGGACGTAGGACGCGTTGATGTGCGTGACCGGCACGTCGAGGCGCGCCCCGGCCGCGCCCACCTTCTTGGTGGAGGGCACGATCGCCCTCGCACCGCCGAGCACCTCCCGCATGGCATAGCCGCCGGGCACGTGCCACAGCGCGCCGTGCTCGATCTCGCCGGCCTCGCCGACGATGGCCCCCTTCCCGTATCCCTCGACGGCCTCCCGCCCGCCGAGCGCGGCGATCAGGCGCCGCGCCATGTCGAGCCCGAGCGGCTTGAGGTCCTCCATGAAGCCGGCGATCTCCGGCTCGTAGCGACCGGCAAAGGGATTGCGGACGACGCTGATCATCGCCGCGCGGCGCAGCGGCGTGTCGGCGCGCGGCCCGCCCTCGTGAAAGATCTCTTCGACGACGATCTGCTGCTTTCGCAGGACGACCTCAGGCATACGTGATCCTCTCCATCCGCAGGTTGTTGCGGGTCTGTACGACGGGGCCATCTTGGACCGGATCGGCGCCGCTGGGAATTCCGACGGTCCTGACCCGGTCCGCTAGGACCAGGACGGCCGCCGCGATGAGATCCCGGTCGATCATCTCCGCCGCCAGCGCGGCACCGGATTCGAGCGCGGCGTCGGTCTCGGCGGCGGACAGGACGCCGACCTCCACCGTGACCGGCCGGTCGCCCAGATCGCTGTCGGGATCGAGCTCGCGCGCGGGCACGCGGCGCACCGCCGGATGGCCCGGCAAATCCACCGCATTCGCCAGGAGCGTCGCGGCCGCGTCGGCCTCCGCGCCCGTCCGCGCGAGCACCGTCACGGAATCGGCGATTCCCAAGGAGAAACTCCGGCCGTGCCGGCCGCTCGTCGCCACGCCGCGCACCGGCATGGCGTGGGTCACGTCGAACCCGCCGGGGCTGCGCGGCCGGGCCGGGTCGACGACGACGCCCAGCCGGAAGCGCGCGCCCGGCCGCAGATGAAGAGCGATGTCCCCGCCATCGTTGACATAGGCGCGGGAAAGATCGCGTCCGGCGAGCATGGCCTCGAGGACCTCGTCCGCCACCGAACCGGCGACCGCCGCCATCGGCGTCACGAAGGCGGGCAGGTGGCGCGCCGTCGCCGCCCACATCCGCCGCGCCGTCGGGCCGCGCAGCGGGCAGGCCTCGTGCGTCACCGGCCGGCGCAGCCGCGGCAGCTCCCGGACCAGCTCCGGAAGGATCGTCCGGAACCGGCCGATCGCCTGCCCGTAGGCGCGCTCCACTTCACCCGGTGCGCCGTCCGCCCCGACGATCAGATCGATCGGGCCGTGCTGCAGATGCAGCCGGCGGCCGTCGGGCAACAGGCGATGGACTGCTTGCTGCATCGGTCCCCGTTGGCCTCGTTACCAGCGGAAGTTGATGGGTGCCATCGGCCAGGGGTTGTCGCGCCGATGCGACAGGTTCCGCCGACGCTCCACCCCGCGGACGTCCTCCAGCTTCACCACCGATCCGACATGGCCGCCCAGCAACCGGTAGTCCTCCAGCCGCGTGGTGAACTCAATGGGCGCGACGATCGCCGGCGTCGGTACGTAGCCGAAGGAATTGTCCGGCATGCGGGTGACATCGACCATGAAGGTGATGCCGCCGCCGGGCCAGATGAAGACGGGCGCGCCGCCGCTGGAAACGTAGGTCAGCATGTCCTTGACCGACCGGGTGAGCTGGACCGGGTTTTCGGTCACGCCGGCCCGCAGGCTGCCGCCGGCGCCGCCGATGAACATGACGGAGCACAGCGCCGGCTCGCAATTCTCCTGGATGCGCTCGACGCTGAACCGCAGCGCCGGCGGCAGCTCCTGCTGCACCGGCTTCAACGATTCGTCGAGCACGTAATAGGCATAGTGGTCACCCGTCGTGCTCACCATCAGCATGGTCAGGCCCGGCCACGCGACCTTCGCGTCGAAGTCGCCCAGGATGGACATCGGGTCGGTGATGTTGGTGCCGCCCCAGCCCGTGCCGGGCTCGGCGACCTGGAAGTAGCGGCCGGGCGTCGACCGGCGCCCCTTGACCCTGATGCCGGTCGGCTTCACGCCGAGGACCTTGCCCGCCTGGTGCTCCGAAAGAACGCCGGTGATGTGGTCGTCGACGACCACCACCTCGTCCACATGCTCGTACCACTGCTTGGCGAACATGCCGATCGTCGCGGAGCCGCAGCCGACGCGCATGCGCGTCTCCCGCTCGCCGTTGACGATCGGGGCCTGGCCGGCCTGGACGACCACGGTCGCGCCGTCGTCGATCGTCAGTTCGACGGGCTGCCGGTTGCACAGGTCCATGATGGTCTGGCAGGTGACCCGGCCTTCCTTCTTGGAGCCGCCGGTCAGGTGGTTGACACCGCCCACCGACAGCATCTGCGAGCCGTACTCGCCGGTTGTGACATGGCCGACCGCCTCCCCGTCCCGCCGCACGAGGCTGCGCTCCGGGCCGAGATGGCGGTCGGTGTCGATCTTCACCTTGGCGCCGCAATAGCTGAAGATCCCCTCGGTGACGACCGTCACCATGTCGACCCCGTCCACTTGGCTCGACACGATGAACGGGGCCGGCTTGTAGTCGGGATAGGTCGTTCCGGCGCCGACGGCCGTGACGAAGCTCCGCTCCGCGTACACGAGATCGCCGTCCCAATCGGCACTGCCCGCCGCGAAGGGCACGAGCTCCCTGCCCTTGTCCCGCGCGTCCTCGAGGATCACCAGCGGATCGACGCGCGTCAGCTGGCCGCCGAAATTGGCATACCGGTCGCAGGCGCCGGCCTTGCCCTCCGCGATGTAGCACATGACGGGGCAGGCGTCGCAGCGGATCTTCCCGGCGGCGCCGCCGGCCTGCGTCTCTTTTTCTTCTGCGGTGCTCATTTCCACGGGACCTTTCATGCGCGCGTCGCGACGCCGGCCGCGAGAAGGGCCTTGCGGAGCCTGTCGGGCGTCACCGGCAGGTCGCGCACCAGCACGCCGGTGGCGTCGCGGATCGCATTGAGGATGGCCGGCGCGGTGGGGATCAGCACCTGCTCGCCGATGCCCTTCGCGCCGAACGGCCCATGCGGATCCGGTTCTTCGATCAGGATGGTCCGGACCTCCGGGACGTCGCCGGCCGTCGGAATCAGATAGTCGTGCAGGTTCTCGGTCCGCGCCGGGATGAATTCCTCCATGAGCGCGAGGCCGATGCCCTGGGCGGACCCGCCCTCGACCTGCCCCTCGATCAGCGTCGGATTGACGGCGCGCCCCACGTCGTGCGCGGCGATCAGGCGCAGCACCCGGGTCCGCCCCAGCGCGCAATCGACCTCCACCTCGACCAGATGCGCGCCCCAGCCGAAGGCGGCGTAGGGCTCGCCCTGGCCGTTTTCGTCGAGGGGCGATGTCGGCGGGTCGAACATGCCTTCGCCGCGGAGCACGAGCCCGTCTTCATCGACCGGCAACGCCGAAAGCTCGAGCCGCCGCTCCTCCGCCCCGAAGCGGGCGATGACGGTGGTCCCCTCCAGGGCCAGGGAGGCGTCCTCGGCCGCGTTCATCCGCAGGAGGATCTGGTCGCGCAGCGCGCGTCCCGCGAGATAGGCGGCCTTGCCCGATACGAAGGTCTGGCGCGAGGCCGAGGTTTTGCCGGCGTCGGGCGTGCTGTCGGTGTCGCCGCCGACCAGCGCGATCCGGTCCAGCGGCAGGCCCAGGGCATCGGCGCAGATCTGTGCGATCACCGTGTTGGAGCCCTGCCCGATGTCCACCGCCCCCTGGAACAGCGCGACGGTCCCGTCCGCCTTCAGCGCCACGCGGATGGTCGAGGGGTTGGGCAGCGAGGTGTTGCCGCAGCCGTACCACATGCCGGCGACGCCGACCCCACGCCGCAGCGTTCCGCCTGATTCCGTGTTGGCCGCGTTGAAGGCGGCCGCCGCCCTGCGCGCCTCGTCCCAATGCGGCTTCAGGGCCTCGAAGCAGCGGCGGATGCCGACCCCCTGGCGGAACACCTGGCCGGTCACGGTCGGCAGGCCGTTGTCCAGGGCGTTCAGGATCCGGAAGTCGAGCCGGTCCATGCCGACCGCGTCGGCCAGCTCGTCGAACAGGGTCTCCTGCGCGACCGCCGACTGCGGCACGCCGAAACCGCGGAAGGCGCCGGCCGGCGCCGTGTGGGTGTGCACGGCCACCGAGCGGGCCCGGTAGTGCTCGTGCAGATAGGGGCCGGAGGCGTGCACCGGCACGCGGTTGGCGACGGTGGGCCCCCAGGAGGCGTAGGCGCCCGTGTTGAACACCCCCTCGAACTCCATGCCCGAAAGGCGCCCGTCGCGGCGCGCCCCGATGCGCGCGGTGATGCGCGACGGGTGGCGCTTGGTGGTCGAGGCCATGGATTCCGGGCGCGTGTAGACCATGCGCACCGGCCGGCCCGTCCGCCAGGCGGCAAGCGCGATATAGGGCTGCAGCGACAGGTCGAGCTTGCTCCCGAAGCCGCCGCCGACGGCGGTCGGCACGATCCGCACCGCGTCCTGCGGCAGCCCCAGGATCGCCGCGAGGTCGTCGCGGTCCATATAGGGCGCCTGGGTGCAGGCATGGACCTCGATCCGGTCGCCGATCCGGCGCGCGAAGCCCGCCTCCGGCTCGATATAGGCGTGCTCGATGAAGCCGGTGGAATAGGTCCCCTCGACCACATGGTCCGCCGCGCGCAGGGCGGCCTCCGGGTCGCCCCTCTTCACATAGCCGCGGACCAGCACGTTGCCCGGACGGTTCGCGTGCACGAGATCGGCGCCGTCGGCCAGCGCCTCCTCCGGTGTGAGGTAAGGCGTGAGCGGCTCCCACTCGACGGGGAAGTCCTCCGCCGCCAGGGCGGCGATCGCGTCCGCCTCGCCGACGATGGCCGCCACGGCCTCGCCCTTGAAGCGGCACTCCGCCTCCGCGAACACCGGCTGGTCGGCCATGGGCGGGATGACGCCGAAGCAGTTGCGCCCGGGGATGTCCCGCGCCGTGATCACGTCGACGATGCCCGGATGCCGCGCCTTGAAGGCCTCGACGTCGCCGATGCGGAACCGCGCCCGGTGGTGCGGGCAGCGGACGACCTTGGCGACGAGGCTGTCGGCCGGCCACCGGTCGGCGCCGAAGGCGTCGGTGCCCATGACCTTCGGCAGGCCGTCCAGGCGATCGACGCGGGCGCCCACGGCCCGGCCGCCCTCCGCCCTGGCGGCGGCGGGCAGCACGGTGGCCGCGTTCTTCACCGCCTGGATGATCTTCGCATAGCCGGTGCACCGGCACAGGACGCCGCCGATGGCGTCCTTCACCTCCTGCTCGCTCGGCAACGGGTTCCGCCGCAGGAGGGCCTCCGCCGACATGAGCATGCCGGGCGTGCAGATGCCGCACTGCGCGGCGCCGTGCCGGAGGAAGGATTCCTGCAGCGGCGACGGCGCGCCGTCGCGGGCCAGCGCCTCCACCGTCTCGACGCTGCGCCCCTCCAGGCGGCCGGCCGGGACCATGCAGGCGCACACCGCCTCGCCGTCGATCAGGACCGTGCAGGCGCCGCAATCGCCGGCGTCGCAGCCGACCTTGGTGCCGGTCAGGCCGAGCTCTTCCCGCAGCATCAGGGTGAGGCGGCGCATAGGCGCGACCGCCATCGTCACCGGCTGTCCGTTCAGCGTGAAGGCGACCGTTATCTTTCCCGACTCGCGGTCAGGAGCGGCGGCGTCCACCGCCGGCGTCGTCAGGCTCGAAGCGCGGCTCATCGCAGGGCCTCCTCGCATCGGGCAAGGGTTCGGCGCAGGAGCGTCAGCGCGGCGTCGCGCCGGTACTCGGCGGTCGCCCGCACGTCGTCGATCGGTGCCAGCACGTCCAGATCCTCCGGCTCGGCGAGATCCGCCAGCCCCTCCCCTGCGCGGCACCCGAGGAGCTTCCGCTCGAGCCGGTCGATCCGGCGGGCGACCGGCGAGCAGGACCCGACGGCGATGCCGGCCCGCGTCACCCGCCCCGTCTCGTCGGCGTGGACGACCGCGCCGACCATCGCGATGGAGATGACGAGGTAATGCCGGGCGCCGAGCTTCAGGAAGTCCGACGCGCCCCGTTCCTCGACCGCCGGAACCAGAACGGCCGTGACCATTTCGCCGGGGCCCAGGGCCGTCTTCCGCGGCCCCAGGACGAACTCGCCCAAGGGAAGCACGCGCGCGCCGCCCGCCCCCGTCACCTCCACTTGCGCATCCATCGCCATCAGGGCGACCGTGCCGTCGGCGGCCGGCGAGGCGTTGCAGATGTTTCCCGCCACCGTGGCGGCGTTCTGGATCTGGACGGAGCCGACCTCGCGGGCGGCGAGCTTCAACCCGTCGAACCAGGCCGGCAGATCCGCCCGGATCACGTCGGTCCAGGTCGTCAGGGCGCCGATGCGGAACCATGCCTCGTCGCGCGCGATCCCGCGCAGCGCGGCGATGCCGCTCACGTCCATCACGGGCTCGCGCAGCGGCCGGTCGCCGAGCGCCGGGTAGAAGTCGGTCCCGCCGGCGACGATCCGGAATGGCATGCGGGACAGATGCTCGAGCGCCTCGTCGAGGGCGTGCACACGAACATAGGGCGTCACGGCGTCCTCCTCACGCGCCCCCGTCAACGCGCGCCCTCGCGCTCACCCTTTCACCACCTCGGGAAGGCGCTCCGCGGGCGGCGTGTTGCGCGACCGCCCGCTCCGCACGACGCCGTCGATGATCGTCATGCCGATGCCCGGAAGGTCGCCCAGGCGGACGCTTTCCAGGATGTCCTTGCCGGCGCTGTGCTGCGCCCGGTCCATGACGACGAAGTCCGCCGCCCGGCCGGGCTCGATGAGGCCGCAGTCGAGGTCGCGCATGCGCGCAGTGTTGCCGGTCGCGAAGCAGAAGGCGGTTTCCGCGGGCACGTCGCCGAGACTGCTCAGCATGCTGATCATGCGCAGGATGCCCAGGGGCTGCACCCCGGAGCCGGCCGGGCTGTCGGTCCCGAGGATCACCCGCTCCGGCTGGCCCAGCTCGAAGGCCGTGCGCATGGCGAAGAGCGCCATCTTCTCGTTGCCGTTGTGGACGATCTCTATCCCGCGCGCGCAGCGTTCGCACAGGCAGCGGATCTGGTCCTGGGGCAGCGCGGTGTGGCCGCCGTTGATGTGGCCGATGATGTCGGCGTCGGCCTCGAGAACCACGTCGGCGTCGATCAGGCCGGAGCCCGGGATCGAGGGGCCGCCCGTGTGGATCGTGCTCTGGATCCCGTATTTGCGGGCCCAGGCGACCATCTGCCGCGCCTCGTCCCCGGCCTTCACGCCGCCGAGCCCGACCTCGCCCAGAAGCTTCACGCCGGACTCGGCCAGTTCCTTGAAGTCCTCCTCGGTCATGCCCTTCTCGATGACCGGCGCGCCGGCATGCACTTTCACGCCGCCCGGACGCAGATTGGAGAAGGCGCGCTGCGCGAAGACCGCCATCGCCTTCAACCCCACCACGTCCTTGGGCCGGCCCGGCACGTGAACCTCGCCGGCCGAGATCATGGTGGTGACGCCGCCGTTCAGGAAGCTGTCGATCCAGCCGAACTGGTTCTGCCGCGGCGTCCAGTCGCCGAGGACCGGATGAACATGGCTGTCGATCAGGCCGGGCGCGACGGCCGTTCCCTTGGCGTCGACGATCCGGTCGGCGTTCTCCGTGTCGCAGTCCTTTTCCGCCCCGACCTGCGCGATGCGGCCGTCGACGGCGACGATCGTATCGCCGTCAAGGATCGGCCGCCCGATATCGCCGGACAGGATGAGGCCGATGTTGCGGATGACGAGCTTGCCGTTCGTGGAAGCGGACTGGGCGGGCGCGGCCATGAAACTCCTCCCGTTCCTCCTGTACGTCGCGTGGCACCGGCGCGAAGCGCAGGTCGTTCGTTTGTATACTATTGTTGACCGCAGTCTCCCAAATTAGCGCGCGGTGCGCAAGCCACTACCGCGCCCGAGGAAGAATTTCTCAGAACCCACACCATACAAGGCAATATTGTTGCGCGCGGGAAGATCCCGGCCGGCCGCGGGCCGCCGGTTGACGCCGCGAATATCGTTTGTATACACTCGATTTTCGACGCGCGACTCCGGCGGGAGGACCCATGACCTACGTCGTCACCGAGCAATGCATCCGGTGCAAGTACCAGGACTGCGTGGAGGTCTGCCCGGTCGACTGCTTCTACGAGGGCGAGACCATGCTGGTCATCAACCCCGACGAATGCATCGACTGCGGCGTCTGCGAGCCGGAATGCCCGGCGGACGCCATCCTGCCCGATTCGGACGAGCGCGCCGCCGACTGGATCGCGCTGAACGCGCGGCTGTCCCAGGTCTGGCCCAACATCACGGCGAAGGGAACGCCGCCGGAAGACGCCGACCAGTGGCGCGGCGTCGAGGGCAAGCGCGCGTATCTGAAGCTTTCGGAGGACGGCGGCGCCTGAGGCGCCGCCGTCCTTCGCCCCCTTTCCGGGAGGAACCGCCATGAGCGCCAGCCTGCAGACGGTCACGAGCGAGCGCGGGCACCGCCGCGTCTCGATGACGCCGGAGGTGGACTTCGTCCGCATCCGCTTCGCCGGCGACTCGGGCGACGGCGTTCAGCTCACGGGCACGCGGCTGGCCGCCGCGACCGCCCGCTTCGGCAACGACTTCGCCACCTTTCCGGACTACCCCGCGGAGATCCGGGCGCCGGCCGGCACGACCTACGGCGTCTCCGCCTACTCCATCAACATCGGCCAGACGGAGATCCGGACGGCAGGCGACAACCCGGACGTTCTGGTCGCGCTCAACCCGGCCGCCCTGAAGGTGAACCTGAAGGACGTCGGGGAATCCGGCCTGATCATCGCCGACGAGGGGGCCTTCACCGAGAAGCAGCTCCGCAAGGTCGGCTACGCGACGAACCCGCTCGACGACGGCACGCTTGCGAAGTTCCGCCTGCTGCGGCTGGACATTTCGGCGCTCACGCTGAAGGCGGTGGCCGAGTTCGGCCTGTCGCAGCCGGACGCCCTGCGCTGCAAGAACATGTGGACCCTCGGCCTGGTCCTGTGGATGTTCGGGCGCGGCATCGAGCCGATCGAGACCTGGCTGCGCGCCAAGTTCGGCGGCCAGCCCGACATCATGAACGCCAACCTCGCCGCGCTCCGCGCCGGGCACCGCTACGGCGAGGTGGCCGAGCTGGGCGAGGCGGTGCGCCGATTCGACATCCCGGCCGCGCCGTCGGAACCCGGGACCTATCGCACCGTGACCGGCTCTGAGACCCTGGCCTGGGGCCTTTATGCCGGCGCGCGGCTGGCCGGCCTCGACCTGTTCCTCGGCTCCTACCCGATCACGCCGGCCTCGCCCATGCTGCACGCCCTCGCGCGCATGAAGCGGCACGGCGTGGTGACCTTCCAGGCCGAGGACGAGATCGCCGCGGTCTGCGCCGCGATCGGCGCCTCCTACGGCGGGGCGCTCGGCGTCACGACGAGCTCCGGCCCGGGCATCGCGCTGAAGACCGAGGGCATCGGCCTCGCCATCAGCGCCGAGCTGCCGCTCGTGGTCGTCAACGTCCAGCGCGGCGGCCCGTCCACCGGGCTGCCCACCAAGACGGAGCAGGCGGACCTGCTGCAGGCGGTCTGCGGGCGCAACGGCGACGCCCAGATCCCCGTGATCGCCGCCGCCACGCCGGCCGATTGCTTCGCCTGCGCCATCGAGGCGGTCCGCCTCGCCGTGACCCACATGACGCCGGTGATGCTGCTGTCCGACGGCTACATCGCGAACGCGGCGCAACCCTGGAAGCTGCCGACGGCGGAGATGCTGTCTCCGTTCCCGGTCGCCTTCCGCACCGACCCGGAGGGGTTCCATCCCTTCCTGCGCGATCCCGACACCCTGGCCCGGCCCTGGGTGCGGCCGGGCACCCCGGGGCTCATGCACCGGATCGGCGGGCTGGAGAAGGACTACGACAGCGGCAACATCTCCTACGACGGCCCGAACCATCAGCGGATGACCGACGCCCGGATGGGCAAGCTGAAGCGGATCGCCGCGGCGATGCCCCCGCAGGCGATCGACCAGGGCGAAGCGGAAGGCGACCTGGCGGTGGTCGGCTGGGGCTCCACCTACGGCGCCATCCGGGTGGCGGTCGGCCGCGCCCGCGCGCAGGGCAAGCGGGTCTCCCACATCCACCTGCGCCACCTCTGGCCGCTGCCGCCCAACCTGGGAACGCTTCTCAAGGGGTTCCGGAAGGTCCTCGTGCCGGAGCTCAACACCGGCCAGCTCGCCATGCTGCTGCGGGCCGAGCTACTGCTCGAGGTGACGCCGCACGCCAAGGTGCAGGGGCAGCCCTTCAAGGTCTCGGAGCTGAGCGCCGCCATCGACGCCAATCTGGAGTAGTGCCATGTCCGTCGCGACGATGAGCAAGCCGCTGTCCGACAAGGACTTCGCATCGGACCAGGAGGTCCGCTGGTGCCCGGGCTGCGGCGACTACGCCATCCTCAAGGCGCTGCAGCGGACCCTGCCGGCGCTCGGGGCCGAGCCGCACAAGACGGTCTTCGTCTCCGGCATCGGCTGCTCCTCGCGGTTCCCCTACTACATGGCGACCTACGGCTTCCACACGATCCACGGGCGCGCCCCGGCGATCGCGACCGGGCTGAAGATCGTCAATCCGGAGCTCGACGTCTGGCTCATCACCGGCGACGGCGACGGCCTGTCGATCGGCGGCAACCACCTGATGCACGTCCTGCGCCGCAACCTCGACATCCAGATCCTGCTGTTCAACAACCAGGTCTACGGGCTGACCAAGGGCCAGTACTCGCCGACGACGCCCGTCGGCCAGCGGACGCCGTCGAGCCCGATGGGCTCGGTCGATGCGCCCGTTCGGCCCTGCACCTTTGCCCTCGGGGCGGGCGCACGGTTCGTCGCGCGGTCCGGCGACACGCTGCTGAAGCACCTGCCCGGGATCTTCCGGCGCGCGCACGAGCATCGCGGCGCGTCCTTCGTGGAGATCCTGCAGAACTGCATCGTCTACAACGACGGCGCCTTCGCCGCGATGACGAGCAAGCAGACCGCGGCAGACAACGTGCTCTTCGCCGAACACGGGAAGCCGCTGATCTTCGGCCGCGACCGGGATCGGGGTCTCGTCCTCCGGCCGGACGGCTTCGGGCTCGCCGTGGCGACGATCGGCGAGGGCGGCGTCGGCGAGGACGACATCCTGAAGCACGACGAGACGAACCCGATGCTGGCGACCGCTCTGGCCGCCCTTGGCCCGCCGGACTTCCCGACGGTCATGGGCGTCCTCTACTGCGTCCCGGGCGAATCCTTTGACCGGGCGGTCCACGCGCAGATCGCCGGCGCCGGCCCGTCGCTGCGGACCGACGACCCGGTGTCCGACGTCCTGGCGGTCCTTCGCGACGGAGACGTCTGGGACGTCGAATAGCACCGCGTCGCCCCCCGGCGGCGAGCCTCAGGCCCGCACCTGCGCCGGCTTCGAGGCGCCGTTCCGGGCCTTATGGCTCCAGTTCTCGACCCGGGTCAGCAACATCTTGGGCGAGAAGGGTTTCAGGATGAAATCGTCGCCGCCCGCGGCGAGCGCCGCATCCAGCGTATCGGCGGAATTCGAGGCCGTCAGGAAAAGGATGGGCGCCCCGAGTTCGGGGAACTGGGCGCGAATCCGCCGGCAGGTCTCGAAGCCGTCGAGCTCGGGCATCAGCACGTCGAGGATGATGATGCGGGGCTGGATGCGCCAGAGGAGCTCCAGGCACCGGGCGCCGCTTTCGGTGCCGACAAAGCTGAACCCGGCCGCCTCCAGCGTGGCGCGGAGGACCTTGAGCCCCATCGCGTTGTCGTCCACGCCGAGGATGAGCGTGGACTTTCTGTCCGGTCGAAGAGACATGGCAGCTCCCTTCCTCTGCCAAGTATCGCCGAGACTCGTGAAGAAGGGATGAAAACCGACACAAATTCGAGCAAAGGTTGCGTCGCAGGAAACTGTTAATCCTAAGGGCGTAGGGTCGGGCTCGGACCGACCAGGTAGGGAGCCGCGAGCCGAATCCCCATGAAAAGGCTGACGTTCTTCGACGACAATGAGATGGCGGTGATCCGGCGCATCGTTAACCGACTCCAATCCGAGGAACGGCTCAGCCCCGAGCAGCTGCGCGATCTCGCGCTGTCGCTCGAATGGGCGCTCGATCAGGGAGTCACCCAGGAGATCACAAGCGGCCCGACGGCCAATGCGCGGGCCGAGGTCGAAACGGCGGAGTCGGTCGTCGTGCCGCTCGACTACGCCGCCGCGGCGCGCGCCGTGCATCTGCACCTGCAGGAGTTCTGCCGGAAGGACCTGCGCTATCCGGAGATGATCGCCGAGGCCGCGCGGCAGGCCGGCGCCGAGATCGAAGCCCTGCGCCAGCGCCTCGCCGAGCCGATCGACCGGTCCTCCTGACGACCGTCCGCACGGCCGGGAGAAGGCCCGCCGGCGCGGCATCGGTGCCGGCCAGCTCCGTCGGGCCGGCGCGCTGAACCGCGCCCGGAAACCGGGGCGCAGCAACCGGCGGACAGATCGGGGGACAGACTCGGAGTGAGGCTCAGGCTGCGAGGCCGCCGCCGTCGCGCCACGCGCTCGACGCCTTGCAGGTCGAGCACACGCGCTCACCCGGCCAGGAGCTGTCGAACGGCTGCCGGCACATCAGGCAGTTCCGGCGCTTCGGCTCGTACTGCGCGTCCGGCTTCGGCTTCTTGTGGGATGGGTCAGACATGGCGACCTATTTAGTCCAACATGGCCAAAAATCAAGTACTTCCTTCCGCGGCAAGCGGCCGCGGGACCATCGTGCCTTCGCAATCCGACGGCGAGCACCCCGCCGTTCGGTGTGTCGCGCGGGAACCATGAAACGCCCGGCCCGTTTCGGACCGGCCGGGGCAGGCCCCTCGTCCGGCCTGCCGTTCCCGCCGCTGCCGGTCGGCGCTCGACCGGCTATTCGAGCAGCGCCGCAAGCCGTTTCGGCGCGATCAGCCGATAGCTGCGCCTGACCAGCGCAGCGACCTCGTCCCAGTCCGGTCCGCCGTCGAGGCGTACCCCGATCCAGCCCTTGTGCCCCACATAGGGCGGCACGAAGAACCGGTCCGGATCGGCGCCGACCAGCACCATCTGGCTGCCCTCCGGCGCCTTGCACCAAAGCGAGATGCGACCGTCGCCACGCTTCTCCATGGCGAAGATCTTGTCGCGCACCCGGAAGGTCGGGTCGCCCCACGCCTCCTTCTCCACCGCTTCGGGAAGAGCCAGACAGATGGCGCGCAGACGGTCGCTCGGCCGGTCGTTCATGCTGCCATCCTACCGGAGCTTGGCCCCGGGGGCGAGGGCCCGCGCCCTGTTTTTTCGTCATGGCCGGGCGGTTCGGCGACAGGCGCAACCTGTGGTTCGGGCTGCCGGCACGCCCGGCGGGGCCGGCTTTACAGCGCCCGGCATGTGCAATAGGGTCAAACTCGCGGCGAAATGGCTCATCCCGGAGAGCGCGACGGATTCTCGATCGGGTCCGCGCGATGCCACGGAGGATCGGCGATGGCTGCCAGGCCCTTCGGCCTGCCCGAGAACCCGTTCAAGATCACGCCCGACCCGCGTTTTCTTTACCGTCACAGCGGGTTCGAGCGGATCCTGGGCGACGTCCGCGACGTCGTCCTGAACGGCCGCGGCATTGCCGTCGTCGGCGGTCGCCCCGGTATGGGCAAGACCATGCTCCTCACCACCCTGGCGGCGGAGCTGCGGCGCGACTCGACGGCACGCGCGGTTGTCCTGATGAACTGCTCGCCGGAGACGACGGCCGACGCGCTGCTGGGCCGCGTCGCCGCCGATCATGCGGCGACGGACCGGACGGAAGACGGGCGGACCGGTTCGCGGCCTCCCCCCGTTCTCCTGCTGGACGAGGCGCAGAATCTGGCGGTCGAGGATCTGCGCGGCCTTCTCGAAGCCGCCGATCCGGATGGCGGCGCGCCCCGCTTGCGGGTGGTGCTGGCCGGCGGTCCGGAGCTCGCGCCGTTGCTGCGGGCCGCCGAATCGACGGCACGGCGGCGGCAGGTCGGGATATACGGGCGGCTGCGGCCGCTGACGGCGGCGGAGGTCGAAGCCTTCGTTGCGGAGCGGCTCAAGGTCGTCGGGCGGCAGCCAACGGAGGTGTTTTCCGAGTCGGCCCTGGCCGCGATCGCCCGTTATGCCTCGGGCGTTCCGCGCCTCATCAACAGCCTGTGCGCGACGGCGCTGTTCCTGGCCGAGTCCGAGGCCCACCGGCGCGTGTCGGCCGATCTCGTGCGCCAGGCGGCGCAAAGCCTCGACCTGCTGCCGCCGAACCTCGCGGTGCTCGACGGCACCGCCCCCTCGCCCGCCGAGCGCACCGGTCTGCCGGCACCAATCGCCGCGCGCGATCCCGCCGACCGCCCCGCCCCGCAGCGGGGCCATGACCGGCCGGGCATGGTCCTTCTGGCCGTCACCGCGGGAAGCCTGGCGCTGTTCGCCGTCGGACAAAGCTTGACGCGCAACGGCGGCGGTGACCTTGATGCCTCGGCCGCGGACAGGCCGGTGGCGGCCGCTTCCGCCACCTCCGACTCGCCCGCTCCGGCCCGGGTTGCCGCCATGCCGTCATGGCATCCGCGGCGCGACGGCGGCGGGCGCGGAGCCGTCGAGCGCCGGATCGCCTCGCTCCTCGGCCTTGCCAAGGACCAGGTCTCGGCGCTGAAGCTGACGACGCCCCGGGGCGACAACGCGCTCGACACCTATCGCGAGATCCTCGCCCTGCGGCCGGGGCACGAGGCGGCCACCGCCGGGATCCACGAACTCGGCGCCGCCTATGCGGACCTGTCCCGGCGGGCGGCCGAAGAGGGGCGCTGGGCCAATGCATGGCTCTACTACGAGCGGGGGATTGCGTTGGCGCCGCGGCACCCGGCACTGATCGAACTGGCGCCGGACCTCCGGGTCGAACCCGCGGCCGGAGCGGCCGGAGGCACGGCGCGGCGGGTCGAAGAGGCGGAAAGCAGCGCGGCCGATGGCATCCCGTCCGTCACCCAACCGTGGCGGGCCCGCGGACGGCTGCGGTGAGACGGCCGCGCCGTCTCAACCGACGGGCAGCCCGACGGCGCGGCGCGCCTTTGCGGTGATGATCTGGCGCAGACCATGCATCTCCGCCCAGGGATCATGGTCGAGACGGGCCAAACGATCCGGAAGACTCGTCACCGTGAAGCGACCGGCCGGACGGCCCGATGCCGTCTCGTCCTCCAACACCTCCCAGGCGAGCGGCATGGCGACCGGGGCGCCGGGCCGCGCCCGGGTCGAATAGGGGGCGATGGCCGAGGCCCCGCGCGCATTTCGCAGGTAATCGATGAAGACCCTGCCGGCGCGCGACGCCTTGGCCGCGGTGTCGGTATAGACGGAGGGCCGATCCCGCGCCATCGCCTCCGCCACCGCCCGCGTAAAGGCCCGGGCCTCGTCCCAGCCTTGCCGACGCGGGGCAAGCGGCAGAACGACGTGGAGCCCCTTCCCGCCCGTCGTCTTGACGAAACTGGCGAGGCCGAGCGCGGCGAGCCGGTCCCGCACCTCGCGCGCAGCCTCGACGACCCGCGCCCTGCGCAATCCCTCGTCCGGATCGAGGTCGAAGACCAGACGGTCGGGTCGCTCCGGATCGTCGGCACGGGCGCCCCAAGGATGGATCTCGAGAACGCCGATCTGCACGAGGGCCAGGAGCCCGGCGAGGTCATCAACGGCCAGATAGTCCGCCGCGGCGCCGTTTTCCAGCTCCGCGATCCGCACCCGGCGGATCGCGGCCGGTACGCCCGAACCGGCGTGCCGTTGGAAGAAGCATGGCTTGCCCTGTCCCCGCGGACAGCGAACCAGGCCAAGCGGTCGGCCGGCGAGGTATGGCAGCATCCGCTCCGCCACCGCCGCGTAATAGTCCACCAGGTCGCGTTTGGTCAGCCCTTGATCCGGATAGAAGACACGGTCGGGATGGGTGAGCCGAACCCCGGCGATCTCGGCGGCACTGCCTGTCACCGCGGCGACCGCCCGTCGCCCTGCCGCCGGCTCGGCAGATACCCCATGCCGTCAGGCCCGCTTGCGGCTGCTTGCGGTCCGGCCGCCGGTCCGCCCGCGGGGCTGGGCGCGCGGCGCCGGCCGGCCGCTCTGCCTGCGGCGGCTTTGTGACAGGCTGCGCCGGAGCGCGTCCGTCAGGTCGATGACGGCGGCGCCGACCGATTCCTCTTCCAGAGCCTCCGCCTCGCGGTCATCGAGCTTCGCGGCGACGAGGTCACGGAGGGCTTCCTGATAGCGGTCTCGGAACACGCCCGGATCGAAATGCGTCGTCTTGCTTTCGATCAGTTGGACCGCGAGCTCGAGCTGATCCGGCTTGGCCGGCTCGTCGGGAATGTTCCGGAAATAGACGTTGGAGTCGCGCAACTCGTCCTCGTAGCGCAAGGCCTCCAACAGCAAGCCGCGGCCGCAGGGTCGCAGGGCGACGATCCTCTCGCGACCGCCCAGCACCACCTGCCCGAGCCCCACCTTCTGCGTCCGCAGAAGCGCGTCGCGGATGACGCGGAAGGCCTCGTCCCCCGCCGCCCCGTCCGGCGCAACATAATAGGGCCGGTAGTGGTAGATCGGGTCGATCTCGGCGCCGTCGACGAACTCGACGATGTCGATCGTGTGGACCGTATCGAGCTTGAGCCGATCCAGCTCCTCATCGGTCAGCGTGACGTAGCGACCGTGCTCGTACTCGTAACCCTTGACGATCTCCTCGTCGCTGACCGGCACGTCATGAAGGCCCGTCCCCGCCACCTTCTGATAGCGGATCCGTTCGCCGGTCGGCTCGTGGATCTGGTGCAGCGTCACCTGATGCGTCCTGTCGATCGCCGGATAGAGGCGGACCGGCACGGTCACCAGCGAAACCCGGAGATTGCCCGTCCAATAGGCGCGTGGAGCCATGGCTCGTTTCCCTGCTCGGCACAACCACGCGGGACCGATGCGGCGGCAGGGCAACCGGCTCCCCGCCTCGGCGCGACCGCGGAGGCTGTCGTTGGGTGCTCAATCCTTGGTGACCCAGCGGTCGCCCCTCTTCTCGTACTTCTCCTTGACGGCGGACCAGGCCACGCGATGGGCGGTTTCCTCCCGCGAAGCGTCGCCGCGCCGGTCCGCCGGCGACGCGTACTGGTCCCAGGCGCTGTTGAAGGCCTCGCGATAGATGTCCTGCGCGTGGCTCGGCAGATGTTCCCTGACCGAATCCGGAAGCTCCGAATTGTTCCGATACGGCATACCGCGTCTCCCAAGCCGCCTCACAAGCCGCCCCGGGAGGCTTTCCCGGGGGCTTCGCGCACGACGCGCTGAATCGCATGGGAAACAGTGGGTCCCGCAAAAGGTTCCGGCCGCCGGCCGTGCGTCGGCCGAGCATTTGAGATAATATATCGATCCGATATATTATCTTGCGACCTATACCGGAACGATATATATGTCTTCGCCCGTTGCAGGAGATCCGCGTAATGGATTCCAAGACCCTATGCCTCGGCGTGCTGCAGATGGGTGACGCCAGTGGCTACGAGATCAAGAAGGTCTTCGAAGAGGGCGTTCTCAGCCTCATTCACCATACGAGCTTCGGCTCGATTTACCCGGCCTTAAGCCGCCTGGTGGAGGAAGGCCTCGCGGTCTGCACGGAAATGCCCCAGGACAAGCGGCCGGACAAGAAGGTCTACAGCATCACGCCGAAGGGCCGCGAAGCGCTCGTGGCAGCGTTGCAGGAGCCGCCGGCGCGGGACAAGCACCGGTCTGACTTCCTGTTCATCCTCATGTTCGGGCATCTGGTCCCGGCCGCGCATCTGCGGCGACTTGTGGAGGATCGGATCGCGTGGTACCGCGAAACGCTCGCACGGATCGAGCAGTGCGATCCGACGGACCTCCCGCCGAGCGGGCAGCTCTTCCATGGGCTGGGGCGCGCCGTGTTTGCGGCCGCAGCGGCGTATTTGGAGGAAAACAAGGGCCTGCTGGACGAGCCGGCGAAGCCGGCGGACGCGGTTGAGCGCGCACCGGCGCTGGTCGAATAAGGCAACCCGCCGGACTGAGCCACGCCCTTCGACGCCCCGCGACCGAGCGAGACAGAGACTGACCTCATGAAGCGCTCCCAACTCATCGCCGGCCTCATCGCCCTCGCCGCCATTGGCTGGCTCCTGTCCGGCCAGATCGAGGCTCAGGACGAAACGGCCGCCACCACCGAAGCGGCAAGACCGGGGCCGGAAGAGGCCGCCCTGCCCCAGGTCCGTGTCCGACGGCAGGCCGCCGAACCCCGGACGTCGGAGATCGTGCTGCGCGGCCGAACCGCGGCATCTCGCATCGTCCAGGTAAGCGCGGAGACGCACGGGACCGTCGCGGAGCTGTTCGTGAAGAAGGGCACCGTTGTCGAGGCCGGCACCCCGATCCTGCGCCTGTCAAGCGAGGATCGCGAGGCCCGCCTGCGCCAGGCCAGGGCCCTCGCGGATCAGCGGCGCCTCGAATACGAAGCCGCCTCGAAACTTGCCGAGAAGGGCTATCGGGCCGAGACCGCTCTGGCCGATGCTCGGGCGAAGTTGGAGGAAGCCAACGCCGCCGTCGCCGCCATGGAGATCGACATCGAGCATACCTTGATCCGCGCGCCGTTCGAAGGCGTCGTCGATACCTTGCCGGTCGAGATCGGCGACTTCCTCACCACCGGCGACCCGGTTGCGACCGTCGTCGACCTGAACCCGATTCTGATCGTCGGGCAGTTGTCCGAACGCGACGTCGGCACCGTGACCACGGGCGACCGCGGCAGCGCGCGCCTCATCAACGGCAGCACCGTGTCCGGCACCGTCCGCTACATCTCGGCCACCGCCGACGAGGCGACCCGGACCTTCCGCCTCGAGCTGGAGGTGGAAAACCCGGATCGGCGTATCGTCCAGGGGTTGTCCAGCGAGATCCGCCTGCCGGTGAAGGAACTACCGGCGCATCTCGTATCGCCGGCAATCCTGACGCTGGCCGATGACGGTCAGCTCGGGGTCAAGACCGTGAACGCCGAGGACGTCGTTGAATTCCACCCCGTGACGATCATCGACCACGGTCCGGAGGGAGTCTGGATCGCCGGCCTGCCGCCATCGGCGACGGTGATCACCGTGGGCCAGGAGTTCGTCGTCGCCGGGCAGCGCGTCGAACCGGTTCCGGAGCGCGGGCTTGAGGAGCTTCTGCCCGAAGCGGGGCCGCAATCCGAGTACGTGGCGGAGGACGCCCACTCATGAACGCGATCATCGACGCCGCCCTCGGGCGGTCGAGGATGGTGATCACGGCCCTGGTCCTTCTGCTGGTCGCCGGGTTCGTGGCCTATCGCGACATGCCCAAGGAATCGGAACCCGACATCAACATCCCGATCATCTACGTGTCGCTGGCCCTGGAGGGTATCTCGCCGGAGGACTCCGAGCGCCTCCTGATCCGCCCCATGGAGCAGGAGCTGCGCGGCATCGAGGGCGTGAAGGAGATGCGCGCCACCGCCTATCAGGGCGGCGGCAACGTCATTCTCGAGTTCGACGCCGGGTTCGACGCCGACCAGGCGCTCAACGATGTCCGGGAACGGGTCGACATCGCCAAGGCCGACCTGCCGGCCGACGCCGAGGAGCCGACGGTCAACGAGGTCAACCTCAGCCTGTTCCCCGTCCTCGTCGTCACCCTGTCCGGCGACGTGCCGCAACGCGCGCTGATCACCCTCGCCAAGCAACTCCAGGACAAGATCGAGTCGATCAACACCGTGCTGGAGGCACGCATCACTGGCGACCGCGAGGAGGTCGTCGAGCTGGTCATCGATCCACTCCTGCTCGAGAGCTACGGCCTGAACGCCGACGACATCGCGACCGTGATCGGCCGCAGCAACCGGCTCGTCGCCGCCGGCAATCTCGACACCGGCAGGGGCCGCTTTGCCGTCAAGGTGCCGGGACTGTTCGAGACGGCGGACGACATTCTCAACATACCGCTCAAGGTCAGCGGCGACGCCGTCGTTCGCGTGCGCGACGTCGCCTCGCTGCGCAGCACCTACAAGGACCCGGAGAGCTATGCCCGGATCAACGGCAAGCCTGCGGTGGGCCTCGAGGTGGTGAAGCGAACGGGCGAGAACATCATCGACACCATCGAGCGGGTCCGCAACGTGGTCGAGGCGGAGCGCGCGAACTGGCCCGCCCATATCGAGGTGACCTATTCTCAGGACCGTTCGAGCGACATCCGCACGATGCTGACGGACCTGACCAACAATCTGATCAGCGCCGTCCTTCTGGTGATGATCGTGGTGGTCGGCGCGCTCGGGCTGCGCAGCGCCGGGCTGGTCGGCATCGCCATCCCCGGCTCCTTTCTGATCGGCATCCTGGTCCTGGCGGTCGGCGGTTTCACGATCAACATCGTGGTGCTGTTCGCGCTGATCCTCGCCGTCGGGATGCTGGTGGACGGCGCGATCGTGATGACGGAGTTCGCCGACCGGAAGATGATCGAGGGTCTGCCGAAGCGGGAGGCCTACGGCCTCGCCGCCAAGCGCATGGCCTGGCCGATCATCGCTTCGACCGCGACCACCGTGTCGGCCTTCGTCCCCCTGCTGTTCTGGCCCGGCACGGTCGGCGAGTTCATGAAGTTCCTGCCGATCACCCTGACGGCGACCCTGGCCGCCTCGCTGCTGATGGCGCTCATCTTCATCCCGGCGCTGGGCGCCGCCTTCGGCAAGGCGGGGACGGCGGATCGGGCGACGATGAAGGCGCTGGCGCGCGGCGAGCAGGACGACCTGCGCGAGATCGGCGGATTCACCGGCGCCTATGTGCGGATGCTCGGCGCCGCGCTTCGGCATCCGGGCAAGGTGGTCGGCTTGGCGTTCGCGACCCTGATCGGCGTGCAGGTCTATTACGCGACCCACGGCAAAGGCGTCGAGTTCTTTCCCGACGTCGAGCCAGAAGCCGCCCTGCTCCACATCCACGGACGCGGCAACCTGTCGATCGACGAGCGCGACGCCCTGGTCCGACAGGTCGAGGCCGAGATCCTCGCCATGCAGGAGGAGCGCGGCGAGTTCGACACGATCTATGCCGTGTCGCTCACCGACGCGGGCACCGGCGGACAGGACGTGGCCGAGGACGTCATCGGAACCATCCAGCTGGAGTTCGCCGACTGGGACCGGCGGCGCGAGGCCGACGCGATCCTGGCCGAGATCCGCGAGCGCACGGCGAACCTCGCCGGCATCGTGGTCGAGCCGCGGAAGCAAGAGGGCGGCCCACCGGTCGGCAAGCCGATCCAGGTACAGTTCTCCTCCGCCTACCCGGAGCTGCTGGAACCGGCGGTGGCCCAGCTGCGCGCCCATATGGAGACCATGGAGGGGCTGGTCGACATCGAGGACAGCCGCCCCGTGCCCGGCATCGAGTGGCGGCTCGAGGTCGATCGCGCCGAGGCCGCGAAGTACGGCGTCGACGTGACGACGATCGGCAACTCGATCCAGCTCGTGACCAAGGGACTCAAGTTCGCCGATTACCGGCCCGACGGCGCCGACGACGAGGTCGATATCGTCGCCCGCTTCCCGGAAACCGCGCGGAGCATCGCCGAGCTCGACCAGGTACGCGTGCCGACCGAAGGCGGCTTCGCCCCCATCAGCAGCTTCGTAACGCGCGAGGCCAAGCCGAAGGTCGGCATGATCAACCGCGTCGACGGCGCGCGTGTGCTGGACGTCAAGGCGGACGTGCTGCCCGGCGTGCTGGTCGACGACAAGGTCCGGGAGATCCGCAGCTGGCTGACCGCGCAGGCGAACCTCGACCCGCGGGTCGAGGTGACCTTCAAGGGCGAGGACGAGGAGCAGCGGGAATCCCAGGCCTTTCTCACCAGGGCCTTCGGCGTGGCGCTGTTCCTCATCGCCGTCATCCTGCTGACTCAGTTCAACAGCTTCTACAGCACCGCGCTGATCCTCTCCGCCGTCATCATGTCGACCATCGGCGTGATGGTCGGGTTGCTGGTGACCGGTCAGCCTTTCGGGATCGTCATGACCGGCATCGGCGTGATCGCGCTCGCGGGGATCGTCGTCAACAACAACATCATCCTGATCGACACCTTCGACCAGCTGCGCCGCGACGGGGCGCCGCCGCTGGAAGCCATCCTGCGCACCGGCGCGCAGCGCCTGCGGCCGGTGATGTTGACCGCGGGGACGACGGTGCTCGGCCTGCTGCCGATGATGCTCGGCGTCAACATCGACTTCCTTGCGCGCGACGTGACCTTCGGCGCGCCCTCGACGCAGTGGTGGACGCAGCTTTCGGCGGCCATCGTCTTCGGGCTCGTCTTCGCCACGCCGCTGACGCTGATCGTCACCCCCTCGGCCCTTATGGTCCGGGAGAACGCGCGGGCTTGGCGGATGCGCCTGAAGGCCCGATGGGCGGAGCGCCGGGGCGGCGGTGCGGCGGTCGAGGAGGTGCCGCCCAGGGGACGCTTGGCCGAACTGGCGGCGCCCGACGAAACGCCGATGCATTCCGTGCCGATGACACCGCGCGAGGCTGCGGAATAGCACGCACCGGCCGCCTCGCCCCCTCGGCCTAATCCAGCGTCTGCCGGAAGCGCGCGACCGCGACCGCCATCGCGGCGAGCGTGAACAGGCCGAGCGCGGCAACCTCCCGTGACAGATCGGCAAACCCCGCCCCCTTCAGCATGATGCCGCGCACGATGCGCAGGAAATGCGTGAGCGGGAACACCTCGCCGATCCATTGCGCCCAGCCGGGCATGCCGAGGAACGGAAACATGAATCCGGAGAGCAGAAGGCTCGGCAGAAAAAAGAGCATCGCCATCTGCATCGCCTGGAGCTGGGTCTGCGCGACCGTCGAGAATGTGTAGCCGACCGACAGGTTGGCGACGATGAACAGGGTCGTGAACGCGATCAGCAGGACCGCGCTGCCTTCGACGGGAACGCCGAAGAGCAGCCTGGCGGCGGCGAGGATCAGCGCGAACTGCAGGGCACCGACGAGGATGTAGGGCGCGATCTTGCCGAGCATGACCTCGACGGGCCGGATCGGCATGGCGAGGAGGTTTTCCATCGTGCCGCGCTCGATCTCGCGCGTCACCGCGAGCGCGGTAAAGATGATCATGGTCAGCGTGAGGATCGTGCCGATCAGGCCCGGGACGATGTTGAGGCTGGTCTCGCCGGCCGGGTTGTATCGCGGGTGCACCACGAGTTCGAAGGGCGGCTCGCCCTGCCGCAGACCGGACAACGGCCCCGCGAGATCGCGCGCCAGCACGCCCCCGCTGAGGCGCCGGAGCGCAGCGATGGCGCCGCCCGTCGCCGTCGGATCGGCGGCGTCGGCGACGACCAGGATCTGCGGACGCTCGCCGCGCACGAGGTCGCGGCCGAAGCCCGCCGGGATCTCCACGGCGAACAGGATCTCGCCCGACAGGATGAGGCGGTCGATCTCGGCCTCGCTTTCGACCCGGCGAACGATGTCGAAATAGCCCGTGGCCTCCATCCCCGCGAGAAAGGAGCGCGCCTGGACGCTCGCGTCGCGGGCGAGCACGGCAGTGGGCAGGTTGCGCGGGTCGGTGTCGATCGCGTAGCCGAACAGGATGAGCTGGATGAGCGGCACCGCGATCATGAGGCCGAAGGTCATGCGGTCGCGCCGGAGCTGGATGAACTCCTTGACCACCATGGCCCAGGTCCGGCGCAGGGACCCGATGAAGCCGGCGACGACGCTCATTGCGGACCCGTCGAGAAGTTGTCCCGGCTGTCGCTCATCAGGTGGATGAAGACGTCTTCGAGCGTCGGCTCGCCCCGGCGCCAGGTCCACGCGCCGGCCTCGCGCAGCGGTCGGATCGCGGCCTCCAGCCGGTCTTCTGCCCGGCCGCTCACATGCAGGGCGGCGCCGAACGGCGCCACCATGTCGACGCCGTCTCTGCCCTTCAGCATCGCGGCGAGTCGCCCGAGTTCCGGTCCGGTGACGGTCCAGGTGACGAGCCCGGACCGGGCGACCACCTCCTCCACCGTGCCTTGTGTGAGCAGCCGGCCGTAAGCGATGTAGGCGAGCTCGTGACAGCGCTCGGCCTCGTCCATGTAGTGGGTCGAGACGAGGACCGTCATGCCGTCGCGGGCCAGCGCGTGGATCTCGTCCCAGAAGTCGCGCCGCGCCTTCGGGTCGACGCCCGCAGTCGGCTCGTCGAGCAGCAGGAGTTGCGGGCCCGGCAGGATGCAGGCGCCGAGCGCGAGGCGTTGCTTCCACCCGCCCGACAGGGTCCCGGAGAGCTGGTCGGCGCGGCCCGAAAGGCCGAGCCGCTCGATCGCCGCACGCGCCTGCCCGCGCGGATCGGCCATGCCGTGGACACGAGCGACGAATTCGAGGTTTTCGCGGATCGAGAGATCGGCGTAGAGGGAGAAGCGCTGCGTCATGTAGCCGACCCGGCGCTTGATCGCCTCCGACTCCGTCAGGATGTCGAAGCCGAGGCAGGTGCCGCGGCCCCTGTCCGGCCGCAGCAGGCCGCAGAGCATGCGGATCGTCGTCGTCTTGCCGCTGCCGTTGGGACCGAGGAATCCGTAGATGAGGCCGCGCCGCACCCGCATCGTGAGGTCGCGGACCACGACGCGCCCCCCGAACGACTTGGTGAGGCCCTCGACGTCGATGACGACGTCGCCGTCCGTCCCGCGCGGCGGAGGCGGTGCCACGGCGGTCTCGCTCATCGCTCCCCCGCCGGACCAGCCGGCGCCTCCTCGATCGGGATGACCTCGACCGGCAGGCCGGGCTTCAGCACGCCGTGGGGATCCAGCGGCCGCGCCTCGACGAGGAAGACGAGCTTCGCGCGCTCCTCGCGGCTGAAGATGACCGGTGGCGTGAACTCCGCCTCCGGCGAGATGAAGGAGATCTGCGCGGTGAGGCCAGGCGGGCAGCCGTCGCAGGCGACCGCCACCCGCTGGCCGAGGGCGATGCCCGCCAGGGCCGGCTGAGGCAGGTAGAAGCGGACGCGCAGGTTCTCCGGCGGCAGGATCTCGACGACGGGCTGCCCCGCCGCGACGACCTCCCCGACTCGATAGAAGACGTCGAGGACGCGCCCGTCGCAGGGCACCGTCACGCTCCGGTCGTCGAGGGTCTTCTGGGCCTGCCGAAGCACGGCCTCGGCGGCGGCGACCTCCGCCGCCGCGGCCTCGATCTGCGCGTCCCGCGCCGCAAGCCGCGCCGTTTCGATCTCCTGCGCGATTTCGGCGAGCGCCGCGCGATCGCGCTCGAAGGCCGTCCTCGCCTGGTCGAGGCGAGCCTCGGCGATGACCCCGCGCGCGAACAAGGCTTCCTGCCGTCGCAGCTCGCTCTGCGACCACGCCAGATCCGCCTCGGCCCGCCGGCGACTCGCCTCCAATACGTCGATCTGCTCCGGCCGCTGCTGCGAGGCCCGGAGGTCGGCGAGCTGCGCCTTCGCATGCGCGAGCCGGGCCTCCGCCTCCACGATCCGCGCCCGCTCGGTCCGGGCGTCGAGCGCAAAGAGCGGCGCGCCGGCGGCGACGACGTCGCCCCTGGCGACCGCAAGCTCGACGAGACGGCCGCCGGACTCGGCGCCGACGAGCAGCGACTCCGCCTCGACGTAGCCGAGATAGCTCGCGGGTGCGCCCGGATCGCCCGGCGACAGCACCACGAAGGCCCCGGTGGCCACGGCCCCCGAAACGGCGAGCGCGACAACAGCGACAAGGCGCCTCACGCCCCCTCCTTCCGCAAACCGCGGACCAGAAGGTTGACATGCGCCTCGAACAGGCCATCGACATCGAGCGGGGCCTGCCGTTCGAAGAGCGCCTCCCAGACGACCGCGAGGAGCAACGGCGCGATGACGAGATGCGGGAACCGGACGAGCGCGTCATGCGCGAACTCGCCGCTCGCCACGCCGCGCTCGACGAGCCTGCGCAGCAGGCCCATGATGCGCGACACGACCTCTTCGTAGTGAAAGGCGGCGATCTCCGGGAATCGGTGCGCCTCGGTGATGACCAGCCGGACAATCAGCTTCCGGTCGGTGCCGAGGATCTCGCGTTTGATGATGTCGATCGCGGCGCGCAGGAGGGCCTCGGCGGAGCCTTCATACCCATCCAGCAGCGCCTCGACCTTGCCGAGGGGTGGGGCGGCGGCGCTTTGGAGCAGCGCCTTGAACAAGGCGTCCTTGCTGTCGAAGTAGAGGTAGACCGTGCCTTTCGCGATGCCGGCGCGCGCCGCGACGTCTTCGATCCGCGCGGCCGCGAATCCCTTCTCGAGGAACACGCCGAGCGCGGCTCTGAGGATCTCCTCGGCCCGCTCCTCCTGGGGCACCAGACGCGCCCGGGCGCGCCGCTTCCGTCTTTCGATATTCATGAGATCATTATGACTGACCGGTCAGTCGTTGTCGAGAGGCACGAAGACGAGGCTGCCCGCCGGCCGGATGGCTGCCCAAATCCGATCGATACGCCGCCTTCCCGAGAGGGCGGCCCCTAGCTGAAGCTTCGCCAGGCGGTCAGGATCCGCGCAGCCGTGGTGATCCAGCAGAGCAGGCCGAATCCGTAGGCGATGGCCGCGAAGGCGTCCGGGAAGAGGCAGAGCGCGACGAAGGCCGCGATCGTCTCCGTGCCCTCGGTGAGGCCGCCGAGGTAATACAGGGATTTCCGGCCCCGCTTCGCGCTGGTCAGGCCCCGCTTCGCCGCGATGGCGGCGAAGGCCAGGAAGGACGCGCCGGTCCCGACGAAGGCGAAGATCAGGAAGGCGGCCGGCAGGGCGTTCTCCGGGCGGGCCAGGGCAAAGCCGAAGACGACCGCCGAGTAGAAGAGGAAGTCGCAGACGATGTCGAGGTAGCCGCCGAGGTCGGAGGGCCCCCGGTGGCGCGCCACCGCACCGTCGAGGCCGTCGGCCAGGCGGTTGGCGAGGATCGCCGCGAGGGCAGCTCCGTACGACTCGACCGCCAGGAGCGGGATCGCGAGCAGGCCGACGGCGAATCCGCCCAGGGTGATCGTATTGGCCCCGAGGCCGAGCGCAGCGACCCGCCGGCCCGCGGCGTCGAGGGGCGGATCGATAATGCGGCGCATCGCGGCGTCGAGCATGCCGGAGCGCCCTCCCCCATTAGAAGAGCGGCGTGTCGCTCGGCTCCTCGATCTCGACGAAATCTTCGGGACGCCGCTGCCGGTCCAGCTCTCGATAGGCGTAATAGCTCAGGGGAATGGAGGCGAGATAGATCACGCCGAGGCTCATCAGCGTAACCCACGGCATGGAGACGAGGAAGGCGGCGACGAGGCCCACACCCAGCAGCGTCGGCACAACATGGTGCTGCGGCACCTTCACCCGCTTGAGCGAGAAGGTCGGAACCCGGCTCACCATCAGCAAGGCCACCGCGAGGAGCATGACACCCGACACCACCGGCAGGTCGAAGAAGCCGGGTCCGAACTGGAAGGTGGCGATCATCGGCAGCAACGACAGGCCCGCGCCGGCCGGCGCGGGCACGCCGACGAAGAAACGGCTTGTCCAGGCCGGGAGGTCGGCGTTGTCGAGCTTGGTGTTGAAGCGGGCCAGCCGCAGCGCGCAGCATACGGCAAAAAGCAGCGAGATCGCCCAGCCGAGTCCGCCGGCCGCGTACATGGTCCAGTAGTAGAGCAGCAGGGCCGGCGCGACGCCGAAGCTGACGAAGTCGGCCAGGGAGTCGAGTTCGGCGCCGAACTTGCTGGCGCCGTCGAGCATCCGGGCGATTCGTCCGTCGAGGCCGTCGAGCACCCCGGCGATGACGATCGCGAGCACCGCCAGTTCCCATCGTTCCTGCAGGCCGAAACGGATGCTGGTCAACCCGGCGCACAGCGCCAGAACGGTCAGGATGTTGGGAATCAGCCGGTTGATCGACTGGTCACGCAGACGCGCGGCGGGTCTACGACGCATATCGGTGTGTCTCTCCAGCGCTTTTCTCGTTCCGGCGTGTTGGATCGGCGTTCCACCGGTCGCGCCGCCGCCCTTGCCGTGACAAGGGAACAAGACATGAAATACTTTTCCAAAACCTTTCGCAAACCGTTCCGCCGGATCTCGCGATCTAGCGGATCTCGCCCGGGCGCGCCCCCTCCTGTGAGCGAAGATCGGCCAGAACGGTTTCACCGGCCACCATTCTCTGCCCGACCGCGACCAGAGGTGCCACACCGGACGGCAGGTAGACGTCGACGCGGCTGCCGAACCGGATCAGGCCGAATCGCTCGCCGGCGCGCACCGCCTGCCCCTCGCGCAGGTCGCAACGGATCCGGCGTGCGATGAGGCCTGCGATCTGAACGAAAACGATGTCCCGCCCGTCGGCCGTCCGCATCCGGATCGCCTGGCGTTCGTTGAGTTCGCTCGCCTTGTCCAGCGCGGCGTTGACAAACTTCCCCGGACGATAGGCCAGCTTCACGATGGTGCCGTCCGCCGGGACGCGGTTCACGTGCACGGCGAAGATATCCAGGAAGATGCTGATCCGCGTCATCGGTTCCGGCCCCATGCCGAGCTCCGTCGGCGGAATCGAGGGCTGGATCATCTGGACGAGGCCATCGGCCGGGCTGACGACGAGGTCCCCCCGGGCCGGCGTCACGCGCTGCGGATCGCGAAAGAAGAAGGCGCACCAGGCCGTCAGCAGGAGACCGATCCAGCCCAGCGGCTCGGCGATCGCCCACAGGATCAGGTCGATCACGGCGAAGAGGCCGATGAAGGGCCAGCCGTCCCGGTGAATGGGAAACAAAAGATAATCGCGCAGGCTCATTCTCTTCATCGGACACCGTGAAACCAGGAAGACGACGGATGGGGCCGAAGCCGGCCGCGGCGCATTCTACCGGCCCCCCCGGGCCAGGTTAAGGGCATCGGCCGCGATCCGCCCGAGGCGCATCCCTGCCCTTCTGCGCCGGTCATAGATAATGCGCCGATCACCGCTCGACAGGGGGCCGGGCGCCGTTTTACCGGGCCTTAAAGCCATACCCGTTATGCTTTCGTCCCCGAAGCGCAGCCACGAGGGCCGCCCTTGAGCACGACGCATATAGCGTTCATCGCGAAGCAGACGATTCCGATCGAGTTCAACTCGATCGTCGTTCGCGAGGACGGCACCCTCGAGCGACAGAGTCCGGGACGGCCGGTCGAGTTCCGCTTCGTCTACGCCGGGATTCCCTTCGACGCACACGCCCAGTATGTCGGCAACCAGCCCGTCCTCCACCTCAGCGGCGAGGTCGGTCCCGTCCCCTATTCGGCCGAATCGATTCCGGTTCGCCGTGCCTCGCACGCCGTCCTGCGGGCAAGTTGGACCCTGCCGCACAGCCGGCTCGTCGCCTGGCCCGGCGGCCGCATCCGGGCGATCGGCAAGATGCCCCTGCCCGCACCGCTGACGCCCGTCGGCATCATCACCGCGGTTACGTCGATGATTCTGGACCTCAAGCCGTATCTCGATCTTATCGCCGAGCTCCTGCCGATGCGCTTTGCGGCCGACCCGAGCGATTGGGAAGACGCCTTGCCCATGGCCTCCCCCCAAACGGCGCCCGCAGGGGGAGGCGCTAATTGGCCGTCGGCTCACTGACAGGCGGAAGCACGAAGACCTGGCCGGGATAGATCAGGTCCGGGTCGTCGATCTGCGATCGGTTCGCCTCGAAGATCACCGTGTATTGAACCCCACGCCCGTAGGCCCGCCGCGCGATGCGCCACAAGCTGTTGCCGGGCTGAACCACCACCGATCCCTCGGCCAGCGGCTCCGCCAAGGTGGCCCGCTGGAACGGGGATTCCACCCGCGCCGTAACCGTGCCATCCGGTCCCATCTGGTCGACGCGAAGGCGGTGCCGTCCTTCCGCGACGGGCTCGTCCGCCGTCGCCTGCCAATGTCCGCTGGCGTCGGCAGTCGCGACACCGAGCGGCCGCTCGCCGAGGAAGACCCGCACGGTCGCGCCGGGCTCCGCCCGGCCGCCGACCGTCACCCCGCCCTCGGCCTCATAGGTAAGCGAATCGAGAACCAAGCTGCCATCGACGATGCCCTCTTCGTTCTCGCCGCTTTCCATCAACCCTGCACCAGCCGGCATGCCGTCGCCTCTCAGTTCCATCGTCGGCTTTTGGAAGACCGTCGCGCCGCCACGCCCGTCCCGCGGCAGCGCAAAGGCAAGCGGACGCCCCGTCTCCTCGCGCGGCTCTCCGGCAACGTCCTTCCGGGCCTCGGGGACGATCACGACGACGACCTCTGCCGACTCGACGGGTTCGCCGCCAGGCTGGCGGGCCGTCAGGCCAAACTCATGGCTGCCGGGACCGATCGGTCGATCGGGAACCAGCACCCATTCGCCCCGGGCATCGGCCTTGACGGTTCCGACCGGTGTTCCGTTCTGAACGACGGTGACCTCGGCATACGGCGCGGCGCGGCCGGCCATGACGGCACCGCCACGCGGGTTCACCTGCACCACGTCGAACTCCGGCCGGGGCGTGTCGGTCGCATCGCCATCGGCTCTTGCAACACCGGCGCCGGCAGACGTGCCTTCGGTCGCTACCGATCCGTCGATTGGCGTCTCGGCCCGCTGCACGGCTCCCGAAAGAGCAGTCGCGTCCTCGACAGCCTCCTGCTGGGTGATGGCATAGTTGAGGACCAAGGCCGCGACGATAACCACGACCCCCACGGTCCCAAGCAAGATCACCCGTATCACTCGACCCGCCACACGTCTGTGGATAACACGTGTAACCTAGTACGCTGGCACGAAAGACGCAACGAAAGCCGTATCAGCCGTTCCGGTCAAAGCGGGCGTGTCGCTAACGAGCTCTTCAGGTTTTTCGGTACTCGCCATGCGAGAGAAAGGCGAGGACCCGGGGCAGCGCCAAATCGGTGCGCAACAGCGTCGTGAAGTGGTTGCAGCCGGGAACCTCGAATCGGGCACGGCTCTAGAAATCGAACCCGGCCTGGGTCGCCTTCGCCTCGGGGTTGTCGATTGGCGGCAGGCTTTCGAGGTACACCGCGATCGCCCGAAGGTCGTCCTCGCTCAGCCGTCCGGTGCTCTGCTCGACGACCTCTCCCATGAAGGAGCCGACAACGTCGAAGTTCGGCAGCATTCCGGTCTTCAGCAAGCGCACCAGCTCGGTCCGCGACCAGCTGCCGATGCCGGTTTCGGGATGCGGCGTGATGTTCGGCGCCGGCTCGCCTTCGGGCCCGTCGGGCGTGCCGGCAAGTGACCGGGATGGGTCTGTCGCACCAATCGCCGTGCGCGGCGTATGGCATTCGCCGCAATGGGTGAGCGCCTGGACAAGGTAGGCGCCGCGATTCCACTCGGCGCTTTGCGCCGGGTCGGGCTCGAACGGGCCGGGGGTGAAGTTGAGCGCTTTCCAGAAGCCGAGGAGAAAGCGCCAGCCAAAGGGAAACCTGAGGTCGTGCGGCTTGTTCGGCTTGGCAACGGGCGGAAGCGAGAAGATGTAGGCCTTGAGATCCAGCAGGTCGGCGTCGGTGATCCCGGTGAACGAGGTGTAGGGAAAGGCCGGATAGTAGTGGCTTCCGTCCGGCGCGATGCCATGCCGCAAGGCGCGGATGAAGTCGGCGTCCGACCAGCCTCCGATGCCGTACTCGGGATCGGGCGTGATGTTCGGGCCGTAGAAGGTGCCGAACGGCGTCTCGATCGCGCGCCCGCCGGCGAGGAGCGGGCCATCGTTCTTCACGTCGGTATGACAGCCGGCGCAGCCGGCCGCGGCGAAGAGGTAGGCGCCGCGTTCGACCGAAGGCGCCGGGTTCGCCGTCTCCGCGGCCGTCGGGTCGGGCATGCAAATCCCCAACAGGCCGACGACGGCGACGATCGCGCCGCAAATCGGGGCCGCTTGCATAGTCGTCGTCTACCTTTTTCCCCTTGACCGGCAGGCCGCGCCGCCTTCACAACGGCGGGCCTGTCGGTTAAGCACTAAACCATATCGCAACCCGCACCGAAAGCTCGGCGACCGAGAGAGCCCCTGACTCGCGGCGCGCGTCTTCGGTCCCGACGAAGGAGCTTGACCCCTGCGATGACGGCGTCCCGTTCCCTTTGCGTCTATTGCGGATCGTCGGTCGGTGCGAAGCCGCAGATCCAGGATGCCGCGCGGCAACTCGGCCGGTTGATGGCCGAGAGTCGCATCCGGCTGGTCTACGGCGGCGGGCGCGTCGGCCTCATGGGCGTGATCGCCGATGCGGTGCTCGACGGCGGCGGCGAGGTGGTCGGGATCATTCCCGAATTCCTCGACACCCGCGAGGTCGGCCACCGCGGCGTGACCGAGCTGCATATCGTCGACAGCATGCACGCCCGCAAGAGCCTGATGGTCGAGCTGTCGGACGCCTTTGCCGTCCTGCCGGGCGGCTTCGGCACGCTCGACGAGACGTTCGAGGTTCTGACCTGGCGGCAGCTTCGGCTGCACGACAAGCCGATCATGCTGGTTGACCTCGACGGTTACTGGAACCCGTTCTTGGACCTCGTCGATCACCTGATCGCGCAGGGCTTCGTCCATCCCAGCTGCCGTGACCTCTTCACCGTCGTCACCTCCGTCGAGGAGGTGGTCGCCGCCGTTGCCCAGGCGCCGCAGCCGGCCGTCGGCACGAAGGGCGAGCGATTGTAGACCGGCAGCCCCGCGCTTGCGCCCGCGTCGGGCGGTGCTATGTTCGGTGCCGTCGCGAACCCACCTTCGCCACCGACACCCAATCCTCGAACCTCAACCCACGGGAAGAGTCATGACGAAGATCAAAGTCGTAAACCCGATCGTCGAGCTGGACGGCGACGAGATGACGCGAATCATCTGGCGGCTCATCAAGGAAAAGCTGATCCTGCCCTATGTCGACGTCGAGCTCCTCTACTACGACCTCGGGATCGAGAACCGTGATGCCACCGAGGACCAGGTGACGGTCGATGCGGCGAACGCGATCAAGCAGCACCGGGTCGGCGTCAAATGCGCCACCATCACGCCGGACGAAGGCCGGGTGAAGGAATTCAACCTGAAGAAGATGTGGCGCTCGCCGAACGGGACGATCCGGAACATCCTCGACGGCACCGTCTTCCGGCAGCCGATCATCTGCCGCAACGTGCCCAGGCTGGTGCCGAACTGGACGCAGCCGATCGTCATTGGACGCCACGCCTTCGGCGACCAGTACCGGGCAACCGACTTCCGTGTCCCGGGTCCCGGCAAGCTGACGATCCGGTTCGAACCCGCGGGCGGGGGCGAGCCGGTCGAGTATCCCGTGTTCGATTTTCCGGGCAGTGGCGTCGCGCTCGGCATGTACAACCTCGACGAATCGATCCGCGGCTTCGCGCGCGCCTGCTTCAACTATGCGCTGACGCTGGGCTGGCCGGTCTACCTGTCGACCAAGGACACGATCCTCAAGGCCTATGACGGCCGGTTCCGCGAGATCTTCAGCGAGGTCTTCGAGGGTGAGTTCGCGGCGGCGTTCAAGGAGAAGGGGATCACCTACGAGCACCGGCTGATCGACGACATGGTGGCCTCCGCGCTGAAGTGGAGCGGCGGCTTCGTCTGGGCGTGCAAGAACTACGACGGCGACGTCCAGTCCGACACGGTCGCACAGGGCTTCGGCTCGCTCGGGCTCATGACCTCGGTCCTCCTGTCTCCGGACGGCAACGTCGTCGAGGCAGAGGCCGCGCACGGCACCGTGACCCGCCACTACCGCGAGTACCAGAAGGGCAAGGAAACTTCGACCAACCCGATCGCCTCGATCTTCGCCTGGACGCGGGGCCTGTGGTACCGCGGCAAGTTCGACGGCACGCCCGAGGTCCAGGCCTTCGCCGAGACGCTGGAGCGGGTCTGTGTCGAGACGGTCGAGTCCGGCTTCATGACGAAGGACCTGGCGCTGCTCATCAGCCCCGACCAGAAGTGGCTCACCACCAACCAGTTCCTCGACAAGCTCGACGAGAACCTGCGGAAGGCGATGAGCTGAGGCGCGCCCGGCCCCCGAAGATCGAAACAGACAGGAGTTCGTCGCGATGCTGACCGCCGCCCTGAAGGCCCTCCCCGCCCTCGCCTTGGCGCTGTTTCTCGGCGGCTGGGCCGCCGGCCCGGCGCTGGCCCTCGACCCGTCGCTCGATCCGGAGAACACGCTCTACATGGACCTGAAGGACGGCCGCGTGGTCATCGCGATGCGCCCGGACCTCGCGCCCGGGCACGTCGCCCGGATCAAGGAGCTGGTCCGGCAGGGCTTCTATGACGGCGTGGTGTTCCACCGGGTGATCGACGGTTTCATGGCCCAGACCGGCGACCCCACCGGCACCGGCCGGGGCGGCTCGGGGAAGAACCTCAAGGCCGAGTTCTCGGATGCGCCGCATGTCCGCGGCACGGTCTCCATGGCTCGCGCCATGGACCCCGACAGCGCCGACAGCCAGTTCTTCATCGTCTACGCCCGGGCGCCGCATCTCGACGGGCAGTACACCGTCTGGGGCGAGGTGGTCGAGGGCATGGAGTTTGTCGACCGGATCAAGAAGGGCGACCCGGCCGCGAACGGCATGGTGGAGAACCCGGACCGCATCGTCCGGATGCAAGTGGCGGCCGACGCCGAGAAGGCGGCGGCGGAGTAGCCCGGCGTTCCGCCGGCGCCCTCAGGCGGCGCCGGCGGTTTCCTTGCCGAGGGCCTGCTCGATGGCGGCGAGGGCCGCCTCGGCGCGGGCGCCGTCCGGGCCGCCCGCCTGGGCCATGTCGGGGCGGCCGCCGCCGCCCTGGCCGCCGAGGCTGCGGCTGCCGAGCCGCGCCAGCTCCACGGCGTTGAAGCGATCCGTCAGGTCGTCGGTCACCCCGACGACGAGCGAGGCGCGGCCGTCGGTGCGCGCGACGAGCGCGACGACGCCGGAGCCGATCTGCTTCTTGAGCGCGTCGGCCATGCCCTTGAGCTCCTTCGCCGGCACGCCGTCGAGCAGCCGCGAGGCGAAGCGGATGCCGGCCACCTCCTTGGCCGCCGGGCCGGCCGCGGCCGCGCCGCCCCCGCCGCCGGTGGCGAGCGCGCGGCGCGCCTCGGTGAGCTCGCGCTCGAGCCGCCGGCGCTCCTCCATCAGGCTGACGACGCGGGCCGGCAGCTCGGCCGGCTGCACGCGGAGCGCCGCCGCGGCGCGCTCCAGCACGTCCTCCTGCGCGCGCACCCAGGCCTCGGCCGCCTCTCCGGTCAGCGCCTCGATGCGGCGCACCCCGGCGCTGACCGCGCCTTCGCTGATGATCTTCAGGAAGCCGATGTCGCCGGTGCGGCTCACATGGGTGCCGCCGCAGAGCTCCGTCGAGAAGACGCGATCGCCGTCCACCCCGCCCATGGAGACGACCCGCACCTCGTCGCCGTACTTCTCGCCGAAGAGCGCGAGCGCCCCGGCGGCGATCGCCTCGTCGGGCGTCATGTAGCGCGTGGTGACCGCGTCGTTGCGGCGGATGCGGGCGTTGACCTCCGCCTCGACGTCGCGCAGCTCCTCCTCCGTCATCGGGCGCGGATGGCTGAAGTCGAAGCGCAGCCGGTCGGGCGCGACGAGCGAGCCCTTCTGCGTCACGTGGCTGCCGAGCCGGCGGCGCAGCGCCTCGTGCAGCAGATGCGTGGCCGAGTGGTTGGCGCGCAGCTTCGCGCGGCGGGCGCCGTCGACCAGCATCTCGATCGTGTCGCCGACGGCGATCCGGCCCTTGACCACGCGGCCGAAATGGACGTGCAGGTCGCCGACCTTCTTCTGGGTGTCGCGGACCTCGATCTCGGCCGCGCCGTCCTCGGTGCGGAGGATGCCGGTGTCGCCCATCTGACCGCCCGACTCGGCGTAGAACGGCGTCTGGTTGGCGACCAGCGCGATCTCCTCGCCGGCCTCGGCCGCCTCGACCGTCTTTCCGTCGCGGACGATGGCGGCGACCACGCCCTCGGCCGTCTCCGTCGCGTAGCCGAGGAAGTCGGTGGCGCCGACCTTCTCGCGCAGGTCGAACCAGAGCTGCTCGGTCGCGGCCTCGCCGGAGCCGGCCCAGGCCTGCCGCGCCGCCGCGCGCTGCCGCTCCATGGCGGCGTCGAAGCCGGCCGTGTCGACGGTGCGGCCCTGGCCGCGCAGGATGTCCTGCGTCAGGTCCAGCGGGAAGCCGTAGGTGTCGTAGAGGCGGAACGCCACCTCGCCGGGGAGCGGCTGCCCCTCGCCCAGCTTCTCCGTCTCCTCCTCGAGCAGGCGCAGGCCGCGGTCGAGGGTCTGCTTGAAGCGCGTCTCCTCGAGCTTCAGGGTTTCGGCGATCAGCGCCTCGGCCCGCGGCAGCTCCGGATAGGCCTGGCCCATCAGGCCGACGAGGGTGGGCACGAGCCGGTGCATCAGCGGCTCGCGGCAGCCGAGCTTGTGGGCGTGGCGCATCGCCCGGCGCATGATCCGGCGCAGCACGTAGCCGCGGCCCTCGTTCGAGGGCAGCACGCCGTCGGCGATCAGGAAGCTGCTGGCCCGCAGATGGTCGGCGATGACCCGGTGCGAGACCCGGTAGGCGGGGTCGTCGGGCTCGGTGTTCGAGGCCTCGGCCGAGGCGAGGATCAGGGTGCGCAGCAGGTCGGTGTCGTAGTTGTCGTGCTTGCCCTGGAGGATCGCGGCGATGCGCTCCAGCCCCATGCCGGTGTCGATCGACGGCCGCGGCAGGGGCACGCGCTCCTCCTTCGAGATCTGCTCGAACTGCATGAAGACGAGGTTCCAGATCTCGATGAAGCGGTCGCCGTCCTCGTCGGGGCTGCCCGGCGGGCCGCCCGGGATCTCCGGCCCGTGGTCGTAGAAGATCTCGGAGCAGGGGCCGCAGGGGCCGGTGTCGCCCATCGCCCAGAAGTTGTCCGAGGTCGGGATGCGGATGACCTTGCTTTCGGGCAGGCCGGCGATCTTGCGCCAGAGGTCGAAGGCCTCGTCGTCCTCGGCGTAGACGGTGACGAGCAGCCGCTCCTCGGGCAGGCCGAACTCCTTCGTGACGAGATTCCAGGCCAGCTCGATCGCGCGGTCCTTGAAGTAGTCGCCGAAGGAGAAGTTGCCGAGCATCTCGAAGAAGGTGTGATGCCGGGCCGTGTAGCCGACGTTCTCCAGGTCGTTGTGCTTGCCGCCGGCGCGCACGCATTTCTGCGCCGTCGCGGCGCGGACATAGTCCCGCTTCTCCGCGCCGGTGAAGACGTTCTTGAACTGCACCATGCCGGCGTTGGTGAAGAGCAGCGTCGGGTCGTTGCGCGGCACGAGCGGGCCCGACGGCACGATCTTGTGGTCGTGCCGGGCGAAGTAGTTCAGAAAGGCGCTCCGGATCTCGTTGGCCGTATGCATGTCGTCTTTCGCTACCTGGGGGCGGCGGGGCCGCGGGCAACCGATGTCGGTGAACAGCTAAATTGGGGCCAAGGCGGCGGGGAAGCAAGGCCGCGCGCGCCGGGGCGCACCGGCCGCCGGTTTTAGCCTGCCCGGCGCCGGCCTGTCCAGCCGGGCCGCGGCCGGGGCGGCGCCCGATCCCTCGGCAGCCGATCCCTCAGCGGCCGATCCCTCAGCGGCCGACCTCCCGCATGCCGGCCTCGGGATAGCGCTGGCCGGCGGCCGGGGGCAGCGACTCGGCGATCCGCCTCAGCTCGTCGGGCGTCAGCGCGATCTCGACGGCGGCGACGTTCTCCTCGAGCCGGGCGCGGCGGCGCGTGCCGGGGATCGGGACGATGTCGTCGCCCTGGGCGAGCACCCAGGCGAGCGCGAGCTGGGCGGGGGTGACGCCCTTCGCGGCGGCCAGCTCCTCGACCTTCGCGACGAGGTCGAGGTTCTTCCGGAAGTTCTCGCCCGTGAAGCGCGGCAGCCGGCGGCGGAAGTCGTCGGGCGCGAGGTCGTCGAGGGAGCGGATCGCGCCCGACAGGAAGCCGCGGCCGAGCGGCGAGAACGGGACGAAGCCGATGCCGAGCTCGCGGACGGTCGCCAGGACCCCGTCCTCGGGATCGCGCGTCCAGAGCGAATACTCGCTCTGCAGCGCGGCGATGGGGTGGACGGCGTGCGCCCGGCGGATGGTCTGCGGCCCGGCCTCGGACAGGCCGAGGAAGCGGACCTTGCCGGCCTCGACCAGCTCCTTCATGGCGCCGACGGTGTCCTCGATCGGCGTGTCGGGATCGACGCGGTGCAGGTAGTAGAGGTCGATGTGATCGACGCCGAGGCGCTTCAGCGAGGCGTCGCAGGCGGACTTGACGTAGTCCGGCCGGCCGTTGATCCGCTGCGCGCCGGGCCCCGGGTCGGAGCCGGCGGCGCGGACGAGGCCGACCTTCGTCGCCAGCACGACCTCGTCGCGGCGGCCGGCGATCGCCTCGCCGACGAGGCGCTCGTTGGTGTGGGGGCCGTAGGCGTCGGCGGTATCCAGCAGGGTGACGCCGAGGTCGAGCGCGCGGCGGATGGTGGCGATCGCCTCGCCGCGGTCGGCCTCGGTCGCGCCGTAGGAGCCGGTCATGCCCATGCAGCCGAGGCCGATGGCGGAGACTTCGAGGGTCGGTCCGAGCTTGCGTGTCTTCATGGCCTGATCCGGGCATCCAGACATCGGCGGGGGGCGGGTTTGAAACCCGCCCCTACTCTTGTCATGCCCGGACTTGGTCCGGGCATCCAGAAACCGGCGCCGCCGGCTGGATTGCCGGGTCAGGCCCGGCAATGACAGCGAAGCGGTTTCTGGGCTGCCGGGTCGCCCTCGGATCGAGTCGGGGGGCGGGTTTGAAACCCGCCCCTACAGCGACTGTCTCTTGTCGAGCCCGGCAATGACGGCGAAGCGCCCCGAAATCCGCCTTAGAAGTCCGCGTCGGCCGACTCGGCGGCGGGGGGGCCGTCCATCATGGCACCGGCGACGAGGCCGGCGTTCTCGCGGACCGCGCGCTCGATCGCGTCCGCCGCCTCCGGGTTCTCGCGCAGGAACTGCTTGGCGTTCTCGCGGCCCTGGCCGATGCGCTGCCCGCCATAGGAGAACCAGGAGCCCGACTTCTCGACCACGCCGGCGGCGACGCCGAGGTCGAGCAGCTCGCCGACCTTGGAGATGCCCTCGCCGTACATGATGTCGAACTCGACGACGCGGAAGGGCGGCGCCAGCTTGTTCTTCACCACCTTCACGCGGGTCTGGTTGCCGGTGACGGTGTCGCGCTCCTTGATCGAGCCGATGCGGCGGATGTCGAGCCGGACGGAGGCGTAGAACTTCAGCGCGTTGCCGCCGGTCGTCGTCTCCGGGTTGCCGAACATCACGCCGATCTTGAGGCGGATCTGGTTGATGAAGATGACCATGCAGCGCGAGCGCGAGATCGAGCCCGTGAGCTTGCGCAGGGCCTGGCTCATCAGGCGGGCGTGCAGGCCGACGTGCGAGTCGCCCATCTCGCCTTCGAGCTCCGCCCGCGGCACGAGGGCGGCGACGCTGTCGATCACCAGCACGTCGATGGCGCCGGAGCGGACCAGGGTGTCCGCGATCTCCAGCGCCTGCTCGCCGGCGTCGGGCTGGGAGATCAGCAGCTCGTCCACGTTGACGCCGAGCTTGCTGGCGTAGCTGGGGTCGAGCGCGTGCTCGGCATCGATGAAGGCGCAGGTGCCGCCCTTCTTCTGGGCCTCGGCGACGACGTGCAGCGCCAGGGTCGTCTTGCCCGAGCTTTCGGGGCCATAGACCTCGATGATGCGCCCGCGCGGCAGGCCGCCGATGCCGAGCGCGATGTCGAGCCCGAGCGAGCCGGTCGAGACGACCTCCGTCTCGACCACGTTCTCGCGCTGCCCCAGGCGCATGATCGAGCCCTTGCCGAAGGCCCGCTCGATCTGGCTGAGCGCGGCGTCGAGCGCTTTTCCTTTGTCCATCATATCCTTATCGACGAGGCGCAGTGAGGATTGCGACATAACCTTAAGGCCTCTCTTATTTCATAGCCGGGAGGGCGGTGCAACGCGGATGACTGTACTCCTTTTGTTCCGGTTTGCAAGCGGAAACCGGGACCGAAAGGGGAACATCCGGTGGGAGTCTCCGCGCCCTCCCCCGCCCGCCCCGCGGCGGCGCGGCCGGACGCCCCGCCGGGGCCGAGGCGGGGCGGGAAAAGCGGACGATGGACCCCATGCCCAGCGGCGATTCGCCCGGCGGGAGTCCTGCGGCGGGCCGCCCGATGGACCACCCAACGGACCTGCCGTGGGCCGCGGCGGCGAGGAGGCGCAGGCGGCGGCCGGCGGCGGCGGCGGCGCGGCGCAGGGCGGCGAGATCGGCCGACCGGGCGCCGTGGCGGCGGCGCGCGGCCCGGCAGCGGCGCAGGCCTGCGGCGGAACGCGGGCCGGTGCTCTTGCCGCCGTGGAGGCGGCAGCGGCCGTTCGGCATGGCCGGCTGTTGGCAGGGGCCGCCGGCGCGCGTCTTCGCCCCGCAGCGCGGCGCGGCCGCCCAATCGCCCGGCGGGTTGCCGTTGCGCAGCCGCCCGCGCCGGCGCGCCGGGGCCGCGGGCGCGGCCGGGCCGCAGTGGGGCGCGCCGGCGGAGGCCGCGGCGGGGGCGGCGCCGGACACGCCGGTGGGGGCACCGCCCGAAACGCCGCCCGAAATGCCGCCCGAAATGCTCTTGGGCGCGCCGCCGGGAATGCCCCTGGGGCCGCGCCCGGGACCGCCGCCGCGGCCCGGCCCGCCCGCCGGCGGCCCGTCGTCGCCGGGGTCGTTCCTGGGCCCCTGCCCGGGCTCGTTGTCGGCGTCGCCGGGCGGCATCCCGCCCCAGGTGAGGCGGATGTGGGTCGCGGGCCCGTCGCCGGGGCCGGGCGCGCGCAGCCTTTGCAGCGCCAGCAGGCCGAGGCGGTAGCGCTCCATGAGCCGGCCGGCGGCGCCGGCGAGGCGCGCCGCCTCGAGCCCGGCCCGGCGCTCGTCGGGCGACTGGGCCTCGGCCGCGGCGTGGTCGAGGAAGACCTCCGCCCGCGCGGCGAGGCGCATCATGAGCCGGTGGCCGGTGGCGAGCTCGTGCGCCAGCAGCGTGGCGAGCGTGTCCGCCCCCTCCGCCGGGCGGGCGGCCGCGGCGGCGAGCTCCAGCGCTCCGGCCTCGGCCGCGAGCTGGAGGGCGGCGGCCTCCGCCGCGGCGGCGACCTTCGGCTTTGCGCGTCTGGACATGGGCGGTGGCTCCGGCTGATGGGGTCAGGCCGGATTATACGCAATATGCGTCAGAAAGGCAATGCGGGATGCGTACTATTCGCCTGCGCCCAACACAAACAAGTGCCGCACGGCTTCTCTCACGCGAATGTTGCATCCGCAAAATCCATTAGGACTGGATGCCGTGAGCAGCACTGGGTACACATTTTTCTGTGATTTCGTTTGTACCTTGTGCAAATATGTGCCTAGCGTATGTAAGCACCGCTTACGAAAGTGGTGCGCCTGCCGGGGATCGAACCTGGACGGTCTAGGACGCCCATCGGCTTCTGAAGTTGGCTCGCCTATTGGTTTCGGTACTCGGGCTGAGGGTGAGGCAAGATGCCCGCCGGGTAGGCGCGGGGTGCAGCCCGTCCCTACCCGGCCCAGCCCTCGGGCTACCGACCGCGCAAGCTGGTTAGTCGAGGCGCGGCGGTTCTACTGGGAGGCGGCGGCATCCGTCGTCTCCACGGTATGGCAGTTTGAGAAATGCACGGGGCGGCCACACAACGCCCCGTGCCCTTTTAGATTGAGTCAGCCGGACCATTGAGTCAATTTTTAGGGTCCGACCTAACATACTGAAAAACAAAGCAAAAAATAATTTGAAAATTTCTAAGCAGTCGGTATCGGCCCAGAAGTTAGCTAACCTGAAACTGCTGACGGTTGATAAGGCTTCGCCAACACGCCGGCAGCGCTCCCTCTAGCAACCCGGAAAGGACCTTCCGGACGATTCCGGCAGGATTGCCTCTCTGACGGCGCCACTGCCCACGACCACATACGCGTCTATTCTCTCCCAACTACGCGAACGGACCCTGCGGCCCGCTTCGACACTGTCGATCCAATGCGCGCAGCCCAAGAACCGGTAAGTGGGCACAACCTCCAGTAGACGAGCGACCGCCACGCGACCGATCGGCGAGACAATTGGTATTTGCAGGATCACGCGCCGATGCCGCAAAATGACAAAAAAGCGAAAAGGCAACGGAGCAAGTATCGTGGCGCGGCGTCCTGGCAATACATTGGCGCAATGGGAGGTATCAATTGTCAAAGCGATGTTGGAGCAGAATTATGTGATACAAGACATTCAAGCCTATTTCTCCCGCCCCACGCGATCGATTAATCACGCTCGCATACTCGAAATTCGGGACGGGGTGAAGCACAAGAACATCAAAGCGGCGCCGGAAACCGAACTCGACAAATTCCTGGAGGCTTGGCCCAACATTGACCCAGCAACTGGCCTCCACCTAACAGGAGACGAGCTGCTCATCAAAGCGCGGGAAGCGATGATTGCGGCAGTACATACGTTTAACAGTGCCGGCCTTTATTTCAGGGCCGAACTCTTCATCGTCACCAGCATCATCGCCTGGACTTATCTCCTGCACGCCTACTACAAGCGTGAGGGTATCGACTATCGTTACAAAAGAGGTGGCGTCATCCAAAAAACGCCAAGCGGTGCAGAGAAATACTGGGAACTAGGACATTGCCTTGCACATCGTAAATGCCCGCTAGAAAAAGGCGTTGTCAACAATCTGAAATTTTTAACTGAGATTCGCCACGAGATCGAGCATCGATCCACGAACAGGATCGACGACGCATTGAGCGCGAAGCTTCAGGCCTGCTGCATCAATTTCAACGACGCGATAAAGAGGCTCTTCGGCAAAGAATTCGCTCTCGAAAAGCGACTGCCGATCGCGCTGCAATTCGTAACGTTCGATGGCGCGCAAAGAGCCAGTTTGGTGGGCGCGGACCTTCCACCCAACCTCGCCACCGCGATGGACAATTTCCACAAGGGGCTGTCCGAGGATGAGCAGAAGGACCCAAAGTTCAGATATCGGGTGGCCTTCGTGCCGAAGGTCTCGGGCAAAGCCTCACGAGCCGATTTGGCTGTCGAATTTATCAAACCAGGGTCGCCGGAAGCGAAGGCTGTTGAGCGAGTCCTCCTCAAGGAGGTCGAGCGACAGAAATATCGGCCATCCGATATCATGAAGAAGGTCAGAGCCGCCGGCTATCCAGCATTCAACATGTACGATCACACGCTGCTCGCGAAACAACTCGACGCGCGCAATCCCGGCAAGGGCTACGGCGTGATGGTCGCCAATACTTGGTATTGGTATGAAAATTGGTACGAAAAGGTAATCGAGCAACTAGCGGAAGGATGGACCCGCCCTTAACGGACGGTTCATCGCGGTCAAGGAGCTCCAACGTCACGAGGTGCATCCGCTTCATGCTGGCCTTGTGGCCCTAGATTAGCTGCTCTTTGTATTAGCTGCTTTTTTTTATATTCGAATACATGCTCCGGGGATGCCTGCCCCGCGACGACCATACTCGCGCCAACTCGTCATGCTGTCGGTCCAGAACTCGTGTTAGGGAGAACGCATTCCGCTGAAAACACCTTCCGGTAATCCGGCCAGCGCGCGCGGATGCAATTCGGCACGATATTCCGGCGCGAAATGGATTAGCTGGCGGATTTCATCCAGCCATCCGGCCGCCCGGGTGCCTTCATCGTAGAGGCAAATGGTTAAGCCTCGTCCCAAGAAATCACCCAACCACGCCTCGATGTCTCCACGTCGGCTTAGTCGACTACCCGCCAATTTACGGATGCCTCGCGCCAGCATAGCGTATTCGAGGTACGGTACTTTCCGATCATACAGATATTGTACAACATTTTTGTGTCGGAAACGGGGGCGCTCGAAGACCGGGCGCGGCCTAAGGTCGATAAGGCAGGTTACGTTATTGCGCACGACAAGCGTCAGCAATATTTCCTCTGCCAACCAGCGCACGTCTAGGAAGACGATCTTACCGCGGTTATCGTAATCATGACCGAACAGGCTCGGTTGCGGGGACGTATTAGCATCGCCTCGCGACGGCGCTGTTCCGCCAGTGCTCGGTAACCGAACGACCTTGTCCTCACGCATTGGTCTTCTCTGGAATGAGTGCTGCTGCGCGCTCCTCTACCAGACGGAGTTCACGAAGTCTGACCGCATGCGCAGGCAAACCGCGATCCGGAGCTCGATAGGAGCCGTCCGCATTTTTTACCTCAATCCTCTTCGTGAAGAAGTCCTCGTACATGCGCGGACCGACCCCCGTGAATGGGACGATCACCATGTGGGAAGGCTTCGGCGTGTCGTCGGCTGATTCTGGGACAGGAAGCTTAGTCGAGATCGCGTCTGAGTGGAGTTCGGTTGCTAGGCTTTTCACATAAGGCTCGATGTAATAGACGTACTCTACGCCTGCAGTCACAAGGTGACGGGCGCAATTATGGCAGGGATAGGTGGTGCAAAAGAGTGTCGTGCCACGCGGCGAGATACCATTCCGGGCGGCCGACAACAACGCGTTCATTTCGGCGTGGATGGAACGTGAGTATTCGACGATGTCCTTGATACCGGGCAGGTCGGCCAACATGTCCGTATTGTCGCGAAAAAAGGCCTGAATGCGCCGCTCGGCCTCCTCTCGCGCTCGCTTGGCCGTATCAATCCCGCTAGATGGCTTCGGATGGGCAGCGAGCGCAAGGTCGCCAGCTAATCGATCCGCGAGCCAACTCCCGATATCCTGTCTCAGTTGGTTCTTCTTGCGTTGGTTATGGCAGCCCACGAACTTGGGCTTTCCTTCGCCCCACTCCCACACAAAGCAGCGGTGATCGGGATCGCTGTCTTCATCATAGACACCGCCACCGAACTTCGGAACATCGTTGGTCCCTGTGGCAACAACCGTCCCATCTGGCGCCACCAGTGCAGCGCCAACTTGGCGCGAGAGGCAGGAGGATTGCAAGGCGGCCGCGTAGGCGTGATACATCGCGCGTTCGCCCTTGGTCGGGCGGACGAGTCCTGAGCCCAACAGCAGGTCCACGAAGCGTGACAAATCGCCAGTGAGATTCTCGCCCTTTTGCGAGTTGGCGTTGTTATCAATGAAAAAGTCGGCGAGATAGAATGCATCACGGACTTGCTGCCCATGCTTACGGCCATGGTCTTTCTCATCCCGGTCCATGTATTCGATGACATCCTTTTCGGCGACCCCGGCATATTTGGCCACCGACCGGTTGTTACCGATGAGACGCCCCTCGCGAGTCGGACGCTCGCAATGCACAGCAACAAGCCGGAAGGATTGATCATACACCTTCCGGAGTAGGTCGACCTCGGCTGAGTGCTTAAGAGAATCCAAGATGAAAGCAATCTTTCTCGTTCCGGGCTCGTGCCCGCCGCGGCGAGCAATGATTTCGCTGATAGCGAGCGCGGCAACGGCATCGTGATGATGGGTCGCGCGGAGCTCATCTCCGCGATCTTGGAGCATCCGTGCCCGTTCGAACTTGGCTCTTCCTGCCTTTATGCCGTGCGTTACAGTCGCCGCATCGTCTAGGCCAAACCTTTTTGCTATAAGCCGGCTCAGCTTAATAACTTCGACAACATAGTCAGCCTCTTGGAGCAGGATCTCCAAACGGCTAGCCGCGGTAGAGCAGCCCGCTCCAGCATAGCCGACAACTCCAATAACGAGTTCGCGAGAGAGTGGTGAGATCTCAATTGTCCCGAGTGTTGTCTCATCTTCAGATCGGACTAGACTTAGCCCCGACATTCTCCCCCCTTTGACCAAAGTAACTCCGGCAAGACAAATGCTTGCCGCATACTGCTCCGACTAGAGACCTGATAGGGCCTGTACTGATTCTTTATGTGATAAAAGTGTAATATGATGGCGCAGCCTGAGTCGACTGCCAGTATGCCCCCATAGATATCAATGGCCGCCTTCGTCGTAAGAGCGGAGGCGCACAACTCGGCATCACTCCTGGCACGGGGCTCAACGCGATGTGCCGTGCCCCTTCCTGATGCCACTATCGAGCCTGCCGCAGCGGTCCCGGAGACAACGGCGCGGCATGCTGGATGTCCGGATCAAGTCCGGGCATGACAACGGGCGGCGGCGGCCGGTCGGCGTCGGGGCTTCGCCGTTGGTCCGGCCTCTGCAAGCTCCGTAAGATCCGCCCGGATCAGCGGGCGAGCGCCCGGGCGATGCCGCGCAGGAGCCACAGCGTCGCGATCCACAGCAGGCAGAGCGGCAGCGCGAAGACGACCCAGATCGGCGCGAGGTTGGAGCCGGCGAGGACGCCGAGGACGGCGACGGCGAGCGCGAGGCCCATCGCCGCAAGCGGCACCCAGGCCGCCAGGCGCCACAGGCCGCGCAGCTTCCGCAGCGCCAGCGCCTGCAAGGCGAGCCACGCGGCCGCCATCAGCAGGACAACCCCATCGAACGACGCATCCACGGCACGCCCTCCGTCGAGACAGATGACCCTTGGAAGTCTAGGCGCATCGGATGAAGGAAGTGATGACGCCGCGCGGCCGGCCCGCAGGCCGGCACGGTCCCCCGCGCCCCCCTTCGCGGCGAAGGGCCGAGCAGCAGCCGGGGGCCGCGCGCCTGGGCCCGGGCCGGCTCGGCGGCGTTGCGCCGGCGCCCATCCCGGAACCTTTCATGCCGGTCTGGCTTATTCCCGGTGCGACGCCCGGTTGCCGGTGCCCGGTTGCCGGTATCGGCCGACGACATGCGCGGTCTGCGGGAGGGCGATGCCGCCGTCGCAAGGTCCGCGCCGCGAACGCGCCCATGGCCCCGACGGCGACGTTCGCACCCCACGGCATCGCCCGGCGCCGGCCGTCGGCCTTTGGGAGTCATCGCCATGGCGGTCCCGATGCCGAAACGCCTGTCGAACGCGCGCCTTCGGCGCCCGTCCGAGCGCCTGTCCGGGTTTCTGTCCGAGCGCCTGTCCGGGCTCCTGGCGGTATTCCTGGTGCTTGCCGCGGCTTCGAGCGCGGCGTCGAGTCCGTCGTCCCCCGGGGATCCACGAGGGGTCTGGATGACGGAGGACGAGAGAGCCGCCCTCACGATCGGCGAATGCGGCGATCGGCTTTGCGGCCGAATCGTCTGGCTGGAGAGCATGAGGGGCCCGAGCGGAACGCTTCGACGGGATGAAGAAAACCCCGATCCCGCCAAGCGGTCGGAACAGATCTGCGGGCTCGTCGTCATAACCGACCTCGAGCGCTCCGGCACCGATACATGGGAGGGATCCGTCTACAATCCGCAGGACGGCAAGACCTACAGCGGCCGCATCACCGTTCTGTCGGACACGGCCTTGCAGGTTCGCGCCTATGTCGGCCTGCCGTTCTTCGGCAGGAGCCAGATCTGGACGCGCGCGGACAGCGCCGCCGCGCGCCGGATCGATGAGGGCTGCGGCGAGCCCGAATGACGCCCGCCGCCGAACCGGCCGGCATGGCCCGCATGCCGGGTGGCGGCGCCGGCTACAGCGCCTTCTCCATCGCGACGTTGTGGATGCCCACGCCGCGGACGGTGAGGTCGCGCCGCGCCGTCACGGCGAAGCCCTTGCGCAGGAACAGGCGGCGCGCGGCCTCGCTGGCCTCGACATGAAGGCGGGTGAGGCCGCGGTCCCGCGCCGCCGCCTCCAGCGCGTCGTAGAGGGCCGGGGCGACGCCGGTGCCCGCGGCCTCGGGCGCGCAGTAGAACAGGTCGATATGGCCGTCGGCCTCGAGGTCGCCGAAGGCGACCGGCCGGTCCGCGCCGTCCACCGCGACCAGGAGGGTGCGCCCGTCGGTGCCGCGGGCGTGCATCCCCTCCGCCGTCGGGGCGAGTGCGGCCCAGGCCTCGACCTGCGCGGCCGAATAGTCGCGCGGGCCGAGGGCGCGGACGGAGCGGCGGTAGAGCGCGGCCAGGGCGGCCGCGTCCCCGGGCCTGCGGGGGCGGATGCGCATGGCGGCGGAGACTGCCACGCCGCGGCGGCGCGGGCTACCTACATCCCTTCCCGCCGGGCGACGCAACGCGGCGCCGGGCGGCGCTCACTCCTCCTCGACCGGCTCCGGGCAGGGCCAGGAGGCCGGGCGGGCGAGGCCCGGGGGGAGCGTCGTCCGGTCGTCGCCGCAGGCGTGGTCGAGCTGCGCCTGGGTGAGGCCGCGGGCGCCCGACAGGTCGGCGCCGTGCAGGGCGACGCCGTAGAGGTCGGCGCCCGTCAGGTCGGCGCCGGCGAGCCGCGCCCCCTGCATCCAGGCGCGCGCCAGCTCTGCCTTCACAAGCCGGGCGTCGGCGAGATCCGCGCCCTGCAGCCGCGCGCGCATCAGCTCCGCCTTTTCGAGATCGGCGCCCGTAAGCCGGGCCTCCTGCAGCTTCGCCCGGCCGAGATCGGCGTAGGTCAGATCGGCGCCGCTGAGGTCGGCCCCGCGGAGATCCGCCCGCCCGAGATAGGCCCGGGTGAGCCGCGCCCCGGACAGGTCGGCGCCCGGCAGCATCGAGCGGCCGAGATCGGCGCCGCTCAGATCCGCGCCGCTGAGATTCGCCTCGGCGAGGCTGCTGCGGCTCAAGGTCGCGTTGACGAGCCTGGCCCCGCGCAGGTCCGCGCCGACCAGATAGAGCCTGTCCTTGTCGCAGCCCGACCAGTCCACGTTCGGGCCCCGCGGATCGGTGCAGGCGGCCTGCGCCGGCGCCGCCGGCAGCGCGCCCATCGACAGGCCGAGGAGGAGGCCGGCCAGCAGGAGCCAAGCCGGGGCCGGGAGGCCGGCCGCGCCTTCGGATGGGCGCGGACGCCCCAACCGCGCGAATCGCCGCTGCGTCATGGAGCGAAGTCTAGACCCGGATCGCCGGGGCGACATCAAGAAAAGCAATGGAGGACCGGAGGTGCGGAGGGCTGGGCATTCGGAAGATCGGGCGCGCTGAGCGTGGGGGCGCAGAGGGGCCGGACGCATCGGCGCGGGCCGGCCCCTCGCCGCCCGCCGAACTCAGTCCGGCGCGCCCGGGCGGTCGATCCGCGCGCCCGGCACGGCGCGCGTGAGCGGCGACGCGGCCGCGCCGCGGCCGGCGGGCCGCATGGTCGCCAGGAGATCCCGGCCCGCGGGCCCCGTGAGGCCGTTGCCGCCATGGGTGCGGGTGGTCTGGTGGCAGGTCCGCGACCCGTCCGCGGGGCAGTCGAAGCAGACGAGCCCGGTGCATCCGGCGATGCCGTCGGCGGTGGATTCGTAGACGCAGTACTCGCCGCGCTCGATCATGTTCTCGCAGGCCGCGATGACGTCCTCGACCCGCGCGCCGCCGCTGCCGTTGTCGGCCGCGCGCGCGCCTTGCGGCAAGGCGAGCGCCGCCATCGCCCAGATCGCCGACACGGACAGAACCAGAAGCCTTTGCATGGCACCCTCCATCGGGTTCGCGTTCACGCAGCAACCTTCCGGTCGTCGTCTTCGGGGGCGGCCCCGCCGCCCCCGCCCGCGCCGACGGCGCCCGATCGTCACCGTAGCGCGGCCTGTGCGGTCGCGCTGTGAGCCGGATCACATCCTGGGATGGGCGGCGGCGTGCCGCGGCGGGCCCCGGCGCCGGGCGCCTCAGCCCGGCTTGCGGGCGCGCAGGTGGTGGGGGCAGTGCTCGCCCGTCTCCAGCACGGCGAGCATGGCGCGCCAGGTGCCGATGTTGTGGTCCACCGTCTTCTTCCCCGCGGCGGCGACGGCGCGCTCGTAGAGCGGGCCTTCGAGCTGGGCGAGCTCGGCGCGCGCGACCTCGCGGTACCAGGGGTTGCGGTCGGTGAGCGCGATGTCGGCGAAGCCCGCCGCCTCCAGCGCGCGGCGGTAGCGCGCGGGCGAGGCCATGCCGAAGCTCAACCCCTCCATCGCGACGTAGTGCTTCATCTCCGGCGAGGGCTCGCCGTCGTGGCGGATCAGCCAGTCGCTGGCGGCGAGCCAGCCGCCCGGCCGGAGGACGCGGAAGACGTCGCGGAACAGGGCCTCCTTGTCGGGGATGTGGATCATCGCGTCCTTGCTGAACACGACGTCGAAGCTTTCGTCGGCGAAGGGGAGCGGGCCGGGGGAGACCCGCCGGAACGCGACCCGGTCCGCCAGCCCGCGCCCCGCGGCCCGCGCCCGCGCCTTCTCCAGCACCGGGCCCTCGACGTCGATGCCGACCACCCGGGCGGCGCCGTGGTCCGCCGCCAGCGCCAGGGTGATCCCGCCGGAGCCGCAGCCGATGTCGAGCACCGTGCGGCCGGCGAGGTCGAGGCCGGCGAGCACGCGGGCCACCTCCTCCGCCCCGCCGGGCGACAGATAGCCCTCGCCCCACAGGGTCTCCAGCAATCCGATCAGGGCGTCGGTGTACTCGCCGTCCTGCGGCGCGCCCGCGGCTTCGGTGGATGCGGTGTCGGTCGCCATGTCTTCGGCCTCCCTTCCGTTTCGGGAAAGCCTAAGCCAAGGGCGATCGGACCGGCAACGGTCTGGTTGGGTCGAACGGCCGCGCGACGAGACGGGCGCGGCCGGTCCCGGCGCGCCCCGTCAGGCCGTCCCCTCGCGCATCACCTCCTTCACCTTGCCGGCGAGCTGCTTGAGGCTGAAGGGCTTGGGCAGGAAGTGGATGTCGTCGCCTTCGTCGAGGCGTTTGCGGAAGGCGTCCTCGGTGTAGCCGGAGATGAAGATGACCTTGATGTCGGGCCGGCGGGCGCGCACCTCGCGGATCAGGGTCGGCCCGTCCATGCGCGGCATGACCACGTCGGTGATCAGCAGGTCGATCGAATCGAGGTTCTGCTCGATGATCTCGAGCGCGGCCTCGCCGCTGCGCGCCTCCAGCACGTTGTAGCCCTTGTTGCGCAGGGCCCGGGCGCTGAACAGGCGCACCGCGTCCTCGTCCTCGACGAGGAGCACGGTGCCGATGCCGGTGAGGTCGCGCCCGCCCGCCCCGTCGGCGCCGGTCGCCACCCGCGCCACGTCGCCGGCCGCGCTCGCCGCGTGCCGCGGCAGGTAGATGCCGAAGGCCGAGCCCTCGCCGAGCTTGCTGTCCACGAAGACGAAGCCGCCCGTCTGCTTGACGATGCCGTAGACGGTGGAGAGACCGAGGCCGGTGCCGGAGCCGACCTCCTTGGTCGAGAAGAACGGGTCGAAGATCCGGTCGATGATCTGCGGCGCGATGCCGGTGCCGGTGTCCGCCACCTCGATCAGCACGTAGTCGCCGGGCGGCATCGTCTCGGCGCCGCGGCTGACCGGCGTCGCCACCGTCACGTTGCGGGTGCGGATCGTGAGCTTGCCGCCCTCCGGCATCGCGTCGCGCGCGTTGACCGCCAGGTTGATGATCACCTGCTCAAGCTGGCCGTGATCGACCTTCACCGGGAACAGGTCGCGGCCGTGCACCATCTGCAGCTCGATGTTCTCGCCGATCAGCCGGCGCAGGAGGTGCGACAGCTCGGCCAGCACGTCGGTGACGTTGAGGACGCGCGGCTGCAGCGTCTGCTGCCGCGAGAAGGCGAGGAGCTGGCGCACCAGGTTCGCGGCGCGGTTCGCGTTCTGCTTGATCTGCATGATGTCGGCGAAGGACTGGTCGCCGGCGCGGTGGCGCAGCAGCAGAAGGTCGCAGAAGCCGATCATCGCCGTCAGCAGGTTGTTGAAGTCGTGGGCGATGCCGCCGGCGAGCTGCCCCACCGCCTGCATCTTCTGCGACTGGGTGAACTGGACCTCCAGCTTCTTCTGCTCGGTGGTGTCGATGAAATGGGCGATGAGGCCGGAGGCCTGCGCCCGAGGCCCGTCCGCGCCTTCGCCCTCCGCGTCCGGCCGCGGGGGGTGCCCCGGCTCGACCTCGCGGCGCGAGGCGTAGAGGGTGGCGGTGCGCCCGGCCTCGCCGCTCAGCCGGATCTCGAGCGGCTGGCCCGGCACCGCGCCGCCGGCGACGGCGTCAAGCCGCTCCGCCGCGGCGGGCCGGTCCTCCTCGGCGATGAAGTCGATGAGGGCGGCGCCGCGCAGCCGGGCGGGCGTGCCCTCGACCATCTCGGCGAAGGCGCCGTTGCACTCCTCGATGCGGCCGGCGCCGTCGATGAGGGCAATGCCGACCGGCGCCTCCTCGAAGAAGCGGCGGAAGCGCTGCTCGGAAACCTGGAGCGCGGCCTCGAGCTCGCGCTCGCGGCTGAGGTCGTGGACGATCGAGCGCGTGCGCAGGCCCACCCCGCTTTCGCTCGGCACGACCTCCTGGCGGACATAGGCCAGGAACCGGCGGCCCGACGGGCCGCACAGCACGACCTCGCCGCTCAAGGGCGATTCGTCACCGCCGAAGGGGTTGTAGGGCGCGGTGCCCGGGGGCAAGGGCGTCGCCACCATCTCGTGCAGGCGCAGCCCGCCGGCATTGATCTGGTCGCGCGCGAGGCCGAGCCAGGCCGCCAGCGTCTCGTTGACGAACAGGAAGCGGCCCTCCTCGTCCACCGAGTAGAAGCCGATCGGCGCGTGCTCGACGAGGTCGGCGAAGCGCTCCTGCTCCTTCTGGATGATCTGCTCGACCTGCCGGCGCGGCGTGATGTCCTCGACGCCCCAGAGGACGAAGCCGGGGCGCTGCGGCAGCGGGAAGGCGGTGACGTCGCGCCACTCGATCTCGCCCTCCGCCGTCTTCACCGTGATCTCGGCATGGCCGGCGATGCCGGCGGCGGCGTGCGAGGCGAGACGCGCCAGCCGCTCCCAGCCGTCGCCGTCGCCGGCGAGCTGCCGCTCCAGCGCGGCGACCGTGGGCGTCGCGTCGTCGCCCACCATGTGGCGGAACGCCGTATTGGCGATGATGACCTTGCCGTCCGGCCCGACGAGCTGGCGCGCCGCCGGCACCGCGTCAAGGCTCTGGCGGAACAGGTCGCGGTCGCGCCGGCAGCGCGTATGAAGGAGCAGGCAGACGAACGCGCCGATCGCCGCGCTGGCCAGCCCGATGCCGACCGGCAGCGCCACGGCCGCGGCACTCACGGTCGCCGCCGCGGCCGGCCCGGCCCAGAGAGCGGGGAGCAGGCCGAGCGACAGGCCGAGCGCCGCCCTCGCCCATCCGCCGCCCTGCGACGAGGCCCGCCCACCCGAAAGGGAGAGGCTGTGTCGACGACCCGTTCGTTCCATGTCCGCTTCGTCCCGGTTGCGCCGGCGCCACGATCCCGAACCGGCGATCAGGTCGCCGCCGGAAGCTGCCGGCGCTTCAGCTTCATGATGTAGCCGATAACCTCCGCCACCGCCTTGTAATGTTCCGGCGGAATCTCTTCGTCAAGGTCCACGGCGGCATACAGGCCGCGCGCGAGCGGCGGATTCTCGACGATCGGGACGCCGTTCGCCTCCGCCACCTCGCGGATGCGCTGCGCCATGAGGTCGGCGCCCTTCGCGGTCACGCGCGGCGCCGACATGGTCGCCGGCTCGTATTTCAGGGCAACGGCGAAGTGGGTCGGGTTCGTCACCACGACGTCGGCCTCCGGCACCGCCGCCATCATGCGCCGCCGCGCCCGCTCGGTGCGGATCTGGCGCAGGCGGGCCTTGACGATCGGATCGCCTTCCGACTGCTTGAACTCCTCCTTCAGCTCCTGCTTCGACATGCGCATGCGCTTCATGTACTCGTAGCGCTGATAGAGATAGTCGAGGCCGGCGATGACCGTCATGACGGCGACCACGCCGACCAGGAGGCGGATCGCCAGCTCGCGGACGAGGTAGAGGAGCTGCACCGTCTCCAGCGTCGGCAGGTTGGTGAGGCTGCGCAGCTCCGGCAGCAGCAGCATCGTGCCGACCGTGCCGACGACGGCGAGCTTGAGGATGCCCTTGACGAACTCCGCGAAGGAGCGGAGCGAGAACAGGCGCTTCATCCCCTGCAGCGGCGAGATCTTCTCCAGCTTCGGCTTGATCTGCTCCGCCGTCAGAAGGAAGCCGTGCTGGAACAGCCCCGCGCCCAGCGCCGCGGCGATCAGGAGCGCGAGCGGCAGAAGACCGGCGAGGAGGAGCCCGCCGAAGGTCCGCAGCAGAAGGTACCGCAGATGCCCGAGATCGGTCGGGATGGCGTCCGGCGCCTCGAGGAAGGTCCGGAGGACCCGCCCGATGTCGGCGACGGCCGCCGGCGCGAACAGGATGACGACCAGCGCCGCGGCGAGGATCATGAACCAGTGGTTGACCTCGCGCGAGCTGGCGACTTGGCCCTTCGAGCGCGCCTCGTCGAGGCGCTTCTGCGTCGGCTCTTCGGTCTTTTGCGATTGGTCCTGTTCCTCGGCCATCGCCGCCCCCTACCCGCCTTCGCCCTCTCTCCCGCCCTCTCTCACCGGGGCGCGAGGAAGCCGGTCAGCGTGCCCTCGAACCGGCCGAGGAACCACAGCATGCCGAAGGACACGGTGAGCATCAGCACGACCATGCCGAGCATGATCTGCATCGGCATGGCGACGAAGAACACCTGCACCTGCGGCATCAGCCGGGCGAGCAGGCCGAGGCCGAGATAGAAGATCAGCCCGACGAGGATGAAGGGCGCGGCGATCTGCATGGACAGCGCGAAGCTGGCGGAGACGATCCGCGCGACCATGTCCGCCATGTCGCCGATCTCGAGCGGCGCGCCGGGGGTGAAGAGGCCGTAGCTGTCCACCAGCGCGCGCAGCAGCAGGTGGTGGAGGTCGGTCGCGAAGATCAGCACGGCGCCCAGCGCCATGAGGAAGTTGCCGATGATCGAGCCCTGCTGCGCCGAGGCCGGGTCGTTCGCCAGCGCGTTCGCCACGCCGGACTGAAGCGCGATGATCATGCCGGCGGTGAGCAACGCCAGCAGCAGCAGCCGCGCGAGCGTGCCGAGGAAGAGGCCGACGACGATCTCGCGGCCGAGCAGCAGCGCGAGCGCCAGCGGCGAATCGGGCAGCGGCGGCAGGTCGGGCCCGGCGAGCGGCAGGACGACGAGGCTGAGCAGCAGCGCCAGCACGAGCCGCACTCGCGGCGCCACATAGGCCTCGCCGAAGCCGGGGAGCAGCATCACCGCGCTGCCGATCCGCGCGAAGACGAGCAGGTAGCCGAACAGCTCCCCCGTCAGGACTTCGTCCAGCGTACTCATCGGCACGGCCTAGCCGGCGCCCGCGATCCGCTCCATCAGCTCCTTGGTGAAGCCGGTCAGCGTGTGCAGCATGAACGGCATCAGGAACAGGATCGAGACGAAGATCACGAGAATTTTCGGCACGAAGGCCAGGGTCATCTCCTGGATCTGGGTCAAGGCCTGGATCAGGGAGATGACGAGCCCGACCAGCAGCGCCGGAAGCATGATGGGCGCGCTGATCTTGATCATGACGATGATGCCCTCGCGGGCGACGTCGAGGAACTCGGCCTCGGTCATCGGCGCGCCCCTATCGATGCGTCCCTGGCGGACGCGGCATCAGATCGGCATCCGCAGGATGTCCTGATAGGCCTGGATGACCCGGTCGCGGATCGCGACCACGGTCTGCAGGGTGACCTCGGCGTTGGTGACGGCGGTCACGACGTCGCTGAGCTCCGCCTTGCCGGCGACGGCCTTGAGGCTCGTCTGCTCGCCGGTCTCGCTGATCTCGATGGCTCCCTCCACCGCCCGCTGGAGCATGGCGGCAAAGCCGGAGCTCTTCTTCTGCGGCTCGGCGTCGAGGGGCTGGCCCCCGATGGCCTTGGCGGCGTCGTTGTAGGCGGCGATGGCGTTGGCGAAGGTGGTCTTCATCGTCTGCTCCCGGCCGGTCGTGGCGGCCCGTCGAAGATCGGTATGCGAAGGTCAGGTGGCGAAGCGCGGCCGACGGCGGTCAGCGCAGGATGTCGATCGTCCGCTGCAGCATGCCGCGCGAGGATTCGATCACCTTCAGGTTCGCCTCGTAGCTGCGCTGCGCCTCGCGCATGTCGGTGAGCTCGATCAGGCTGTTGACGTTCGGCAGCGCGACGTAGCCGTCGGCGTCCGCCGCCGGGTGGTTCGGGTCGTAGCGCTTCGGGAACTCGCTCCAGTCGCGGTCGAAGCGGCCGATCCGCACCGTCTCGACGCCGAGCTCCCGGTCGAGGACGTTGCGGAAGGTGACGACCTTGCGCCGGTAGGGATCGCCCCCCGGCGTCTGCGCCACGGAGTCCGCGTTGGCGAGGTTCTGCGCGATGATGCGCAGCCGGACCCCCTGAACCTTCATCCCCGCCGCGGAGATGTGGAGCGCATCAACCAGATCCATGGACCGTCTCCGTTACGCTGTTCGAATCCCGATTCCACAGCCTCCCTGGCGTTCGCGCTCACCGGCCTCCCTGGCCGATGGCCGTCTTGATCATGCCGACATGCTTGCGATAGAGGTTGGTGACGAGCTGGTACTCCATCTGCGTCTCGGCCACCTTGACCATCTGCTCCTCGAGGATGACGGCGTTGCCGGCCGGCGCCGTCTCGTAGCGCTTGCGCTGCTCCTCCTGGCGGAACGGTTTCGGCAGGCCGCGGGTGCCGATGAGGTGGACCGGATCGGTCCGCGCCGGCGTCACCGGCGCGACCTTCTTTAGGACCCGCCGGAACTCCATCGGCTTCAGGTCCTGGGGCACGAACTCCGGCGTGTCGGCGTTGGCGACGTTGTGGGCCAGAACCTCCTGGCGCTGGTTGAGCCAGGACATCCGCCGCGTCAGCAGCTCGAAGAGCGGAAGTTTACCAAGATTCATAACGCTTCCGGAGTATTGGCGGCCCGTCGCGGCTGAAAAACGGCCGATTCAGCGGTGCCGATTGTCCGTCCGCCTTGTTAAATAAGCGTAAACCGGCTAAAAAGCGGCTATAAAGGGGGAAGCCAACGGGCATCACGGTCCTTGGCACGCCGAAGCGGGGCTTCGAGATGCTCTATCTGACGCGGAAAGTTGGCGAATCGATCATTATCAACGACTCGATCGAAGTAACGGTGATCGAGGTTCGGGGGAAGTCCATCAAGCTCGGCTTCACCTTCCCGCCGGACGCCAGCGTCCTGCGGCGCGAGATTTATGAGCGCATCCAGGCCGAGAACCGCGCGGCGGCCGAGGCCGGGGCCCGGCTGGTGGAAGCGCTGGACGAGAAGGCGGAGTAAGCGGCCGGGCTGCGGCGCGGCCGCTTTGCGGTGGCGCGCCGCGCTCCGCGACATTCGCTCAGTTGGCGGGTCCACGCCTGAGGCGAATCACTTGGCAGCTTACGGCTCAGCCGAGCGTCCAGCCTGCAACGCCAAGTCTGTTAACCAAGGCACAACTGTCCTGCGGTGGACGCGACCCGTCCGGTAGAAGTTGAACCAAGGCTGACGGAACCACCTTCGTGCGGGCGGCCGCAATCTGCTAATGCTACGTCCTGTTGTATTATCCCGATCGCCGCGCTTCCCTAGCATCTATAGCCAGCGAGATGAGCCGATGAGTGCAAAGGGGAAAGGATGCTAAAGTGTGACATATGGAAGATGGCACTTGAAAACTGGGAGCGCCTTGTCTTCTCAGCCGTCGGCTTGATTCTAATCGGCTATGCACTTCGATTGATTTACATCGACCAGATCACCAACGCGGGCATCGTGTTCGGTCTCGGCTTCCTTAGCTTCATCTATGCGAATGTCGCCCGCTTCAAGCGCTTTAAAGGATTCGGATTTGAGGCGGAGCTTTGGGAAGACAAACAGAAGGAAGCCGCGGACCTGATTGAGCGGTTGCGTGAAGTTGTGTCGATCTACACCCGGGAAGTCGTGCTTGGGAAAGTGAAGGCTGGCCGCCTGGGTAAATCCCCAAACTGGGGTGAAGCATGGAAGCTCTACAATGACCTTGTGACCCAACACAATGCCCTTGGTCAGAATATAGACTTCTCGGCGTTAAAAAAGGTAATGGACGATTATTTCCTGTTTGACCTGTCCATGCCCGAGATTCAAAAAATCGGGGCGGCACTTTTGAAGGGCAAAGAAGTCGCCATGCAGAAGATCCATGACGAGTTCGGGCCCCTTATTCGCGACACTGCGGGCTATAATAAACGATTCGCACAGTACAGCAGTATTTCCACAAAGATAGATAATTCATTTGAGATTTCAGCCAAGAGTGACTTGGCTGCACATGCGCTGGGTGTCTGGCAAGACGCAAAGGAGCGCCTAAAAAGGGATTTCGACGTAGACGCTGAGATCGACCCTCAGGTGCTCGAACGGCTCGAAAAAATATCGAAGCTCTACCAATCTCGGCCCGTAAAGATAACGCCTGAGTTAGTCGCGTGGGCGGATGGGGAAAATAACTGATCAATTCCTGCGAAAATTAGTGCGCGCCAATTGTAGTGCAACCATATGGATTGGCGGTTTCCTGGGTCAGGTGGTCCAGACAGTCCTATAAGCCGGTCTCGGCGCGAAAATGTGCGGGAGGGTTAGCACTCAGGATTGCGCCACTCTTTGGGGTCATCTTAGGTTATCAGTTTGATGGGAAATTTTCTCTCTCTCGACGCGATCTACATCGCGTTGGTGTTCGTGGTGCCAGGCTATATAATTTCATCATTCCGGGCACACTTTATTACAGGACAAAGACTCGACGGCCCAGACTACCTTGTAAGGCTGCTAACCCTCAGTGCGCTCAACTTTACCTTGTCCGGCTGGGCGATCTATCTTGCACTCGCGTGGGACACCGAACCCGTTACGCGAACATTCGTGTGGCTGTTTGTCTTAGCTGTATCGCCAGTGCTAATCGGTATCGTAAGTGGGCTGGGTTCAAAACAGGAATGGCTCCGAAGGGTCTATAGTAGGTTTGGGCTGTCACCACTTCACATCATTCCGACATCCTGGGAATATAAGTTCTCTAATCTAACAGAATCATTGGTATTGGTCGTCCTAAAAGATGGAACGATGTTTGCGGGATACTGGGGAGGAAAATCGTTTGCTTCCTCGCGGCCAGAAGAGCGCGACCTGCTGATTGAGCAAGTCTATGAAATCCAAAAGGATGGACCATGGACACCAACGAATAAAAGTGTTTTCATCGGGTCCGGCGAGATTCGCACAATAGAATTCATCCCTGTGGAAAGAAATGTAGAATGAGCAAAAACGGCGATACAGGCACAGCACGACCTTCGTCGAAGGATTTGATTCTTCAAAAAGGATTTCAACCTAGTACGGCCCCATCTTACAAGCCTACAAAGGTCCAAGGGGGATACCAAGGTCCAACAAGCCAAGGTGCTCCTGCCAATCCACCCAGCGGCGGCACAAGTGGAAGCAAGAAGTGATGCACCAGGAAGCGACCAGCATCGCTCAGCTAGCGCGCTGGAGTTCACAGAGCACATGGTAGCTGATGCACCCAAGGAGGATCATGTCGGCCGTGATCGGCTTCATTGGCCTGTTCGTCTGGATCGCGTTTTCATCCTCCGCACATGCTCAGACGTCGGCCGAATACGTCAAGATGGGGCAGAGAATTTGGCCCGCATTCGAATGCGCGGTAGCCGCTGGAAGGGCAGGAAACCCCGAAGCGCAGGAACGACTTTTCAAGCTCGGATACGATTACGGCCGAGCGTTTATTGCCGCACTTTCCGAAGGCAAGATCGATAGAAGCGACATCAGATCATCTATCGCCATAGGAACTACGTTGAGACTGCAAGGCCCCAGTGCCGACTTCATGCTCGGCCGTATCTGGGAGGGTGTTGTCGATGAGTACTACCGAAAAGCAACAGACAAATGTCCAGAGTGCGGTACAGATGCGGATCTTATGAAGATGAATGCGGAAAACAGATATCGCGAGATGAACTGCACGTTCCTTGAGTAGCTCTTCGCGGAGAGCATCCGGGCGGATATTCCGCCTCCCGTCCTCGTCCTGGAGATGAAGAACGGCCGCGTGCTCCGTCCCGCTCGTAACGACGTGCGGGCCTTGCGGGCAACGCCGGAATGGGCCAAGCCCATCCTTGCCGCGGCCTTCCGGTGCCACGAGGTGCAGACGCCGCCTTCCGCCGAAGCGGCCGCGCGCGAATAGAGCCCCGCCGGCGCGAAACGCGCTCAACGCATTGTTAATCATATTTCGGGACGATCCGGCCGGAGTCGTTCGAATCCCTGCATCCGAAACCGGCATCCGAAGCCCAGGACCCCGCGTGCCGAATTCGAAGTCGCCCAGCCCCGGAACCGCGACGCCCCGCGGCGATGCCGCCGCCGGCGGCCCCGCGCCGGGTAAGGCCATCCCCGCCGGCGCGGCGCCGCGCCGGCCGGTCGCCGCGGCGCTGAAGGGCGGCGGCGCAAGCGGGGCGATCCCGCGGGTCGTCGCCTCGGGCCGGGGCGCGGTCGCGGAGCAGATCCTGAACATCGCCTTCGCCCAGGGCGTGCGCGTGCGCGAGGATGCGGACCTCGCCGCCGTTCTCGCCGCGGTCGAGGTCGATTGCGAGATCCCGCTGGAGGCGCTCGCCGCGGTGGCCGAGATCCTGTCCTATGTCTACCGGGCCAATGCCGGCCCGGCGCCGCGCGTGCCCCCACCCCCTTCCGAACCGCAGCCCGGGAAACAGCCATGACCGGAATCGCCGAGATCACGAAGGAGATCCGCCACGTCACGGCGCTGGTGGACGCCGCCCGCCGCCTCGTGGAAGAGGGACGGACGATCGAGCTCGGCCAGCTCGAGGCGCGGATCGACGCCTGTTGCGCCGCGGTGCGCGACCTGCCGCGCGGCACGGAGACGGCGGAGATCCGGCCGGCCGTGACGGCGCTGCTCGACGAGGTCGGGCGCCTAGAAGGGGCGATCCGCAAGGCCCAGGCGGAGATCGGCGAACGGCTCGGCCAGGCCGGGGCGCGGCGGCGCGCACTCACCGCCTATGGCGGCGGCGGGCGGTAGGCGCGGCCCGGGAACCGCGATCGGGACGGCGTCATGGACACCGGTTTCTATCTCCGCTTCGTGCTGGCGCTCGCCTTCGTCCTCGGGCTCATCGGGCTTCTCGCCTGGGCCGTCCGGCGGCTGGGCTTGGCCGGGCGGCTGGCGCCGACGGGCGGTCGGGAGCGGCGGCTGGAGATCGTCGAGGTGCGGCCGCTGGACGGCAAGCGGCGCCTCGTCCTGCTGCGCCGCGATTCGGTGGAGCATCTGGTGCTCACCGGAGCGACCGGCGACCTGCTGATCGAGAGCGGCATCCCCGCGCCCGAGCCGGTCCCTTCGGCCTGGCCGGGACCGGCGGGGCAGCCCGGGACGGGCGACCCCGCGGCATGATCGCCCGGCGCTCTTCCCTCGCCTTCGCCCGCGCCCGGGCATCCTTCCTCCGCCTGCTGCCCGCCGCGCTTCTGCTGCCCCTCCTGCTTCTGCTGAGCGGGGGGCCGGCGGCGGCGCAGACGGTGACGATCGACTTCGACGGCGAGGGATCGACCACGGCGCGGATCGTCCAGCTCATCGCGCTGCTCACGGTGCTGAGCCTGGCGCCGGGCATCCTGGTGATGGTGACCTCCTTCACCCGGATCATCGTCGTGCTGTCGTTCCTGCGCAGCGCGCTGGGCATCCAGCAGACGCCGCCCAACATGGTGATGGTGAGCCTGGCGCTGTTCCTCACCGGCTACATCATGGCGCCGGTCCTCGAACGCTCCTACGAGGAGGGCATCGCGCCGCTGATGGCGGAGGAGATCGACCACATCGAGGCGTTCGACCGCACGGTCGCGCCGATCCACCGCTTCATGCTGAGCCAGGTGCGGGAGGAGGATCTGGGCCTGTTCCTGGACCTCGGCGAGGTCGAGGAGCTGGAGACGCCGGAGGCGACGCCGCTGCGCGTCCTGGTGCCGGCCTTCATGATCAGCGAGCTGCGCCGCGCCTTCGAGATCGGCTTCCTGCTGTTCGTGCCCTTCGTCATCATCGACATGGTCGTCGCCTCGGTGCTCATGTCGATGGGCATGATGATGCTGCCGCCGGTGATGATCTCCCTGCCCTTCAAGCTGATCTTCTTCGTCCTGGTGGACGGCTGGTACCTCGTCTCCGGCAGCCTGATCCGCAGCTTCGGCGGGGGGTGACGCCTCGCGCCCCGGGGCTCCGGAGCAATCCACATGATCGGGATCAAGAGACGTTTGCGCGTGTCTTCGGCCGGCGCCGACGAGGCGCCGGCCGCGTTTCGCGCCGGCGAAGAGGCGCGCGCCGCCTCCGACCCCGTCCGGGCCTGCGACCTGTTCGAGACCGCGGCGAAGGGCCGGGCTTGCCGCCGCGCAGCACAGCCTCGCGACCTGCTACTACACGGGGGTCGACCGGCCCCTCGATTACCGGCTGTCGTTGGAATGGTACCGGCGGGCCGCCGATCAGGGGCTGGCCCGCTCCTACCCTGCGCACCGCCCTCGCCGCGGCGGCGCCGAGCCTCGAGCGCGAGGCCGCCCGGCAGATCGCGGCCTGGCGCGCGCGGGTGATCGGGGAGGCTTCGCAATCCTGAGCCGAGCGCCTGCCCCTGCGCTCGTTCCGGTCCGTCACGCGGGCTGCGCTCCCAGAGGCGCGCCGAGTATAGAGAAGCAAAGCGCTGTACAATTCCTTGATTCGCCCTTGTATTTCCCTCTACCCTTGGCGAACTGTCCGAAGTAGGGGAAGGGGAACAGCGCGGTGGCGAAATATTCCACGGAACTAATCGTGCATGCGAATGCCGACAATACGATAGCGGTCGGGTCGGCCATGCTGGCGAACAAGGGTGGCAAGCAGCCCATACCGATCGTCGTCTTCCCGGGAGGGAAAGACCGCAAACCCACGGCATTGGCGACCCTGCGCAGACATTTGGAAAAGCTGGATGAAAATTCGCGCCTCTATGTCAGAGGGCATGGCAATGCGACGAAGCAGACGGTTGGCGGCATAGGCTGGCAGGAATGGGCCGACACCCTCGTTTCCTGCGGGCTCAAAAAGGTCGGTCTCATCAGCATATGCGCTTGCCGCGCCGGGCAGGATGCCTCCGTAGCCGACAGCACCGAGCAGCTGACGGCCGACGACGATTTCCGAACGATGGGGCCGAACGGCTTGATGTTCGAGCACACGGCCGACAGCTTCGCGTCCAAGTTCCATCGGCGCTTGGGGGAGCAGGGCGTCCGAACCGTCGTCTATGCCCGGGTGTTTCGGGTCATCGTGAAGCAGAAGGCCGGTGCCGGCTTTGTTGCCGGGGCAAAGACCACCGGGGCCAACAAAGAAGGCATTGCCCATATGCATCACCGACCACGATCGAAGCTGGCCTATGACTGGAAAGGCCCGTTGCAGGTGCGCCGCTGGGTGCTTTATGGCGAGGACGCGGTGCTGGCGGCTGTCGCCGACCTACTCGCCTGACTTTCCGGTTCGCCGCGACAGGCGTGAGCGCGGGCGAAGGTCCGCGCTCACGCCCCGGCGGTCGCCATCTCGACCCTCGGCGCCTCTGGCCCTGCGAAGCGGCGGTCGTGCGTTAAGAGCGCCTAACAGAACCGCTGGAGCTGTCGGAAGCAGATCATGCAGCAGCCGAGGGTGAGGACGGCCTGATGGATATCGGCGCGGCGTTCATAGCGGATGGTGAGCCGGCGGAAACGGTTGAGCCAAGCCAGCGTGCGCTCGGCCACCCAGCGGTGGCGGCCGAGCCGTTCGCTGCTGTCGAGGCCGCGGCGGGCGATCCGCGGCGCGATGTGCCGGCGTCGGCAGGCACGCCGGCAGAAGCGATGATCGTAGGCCTTGTCACCGTGCAGCGTGGCCGGGCGCTGGCGCGGCCGGCCGCCTTTGGGTTTGGGACGTTTGGGTTGCAGCGACGGCGCCACCACCGCCCAGAGGTCATCGGAAACAAGCGGTGCTGCCATGCCCCCACAGGTAGGGCACGATAGCCGCCTGTCCAGGTTCTGTTAGGTGTTCTAAGCCGGACCGATTACCGCTCGCCCCTTCTCGCGCGTTGGCGGACCGGCGGGGCCTCAACCGGTGAGGGCGGACGCTTCGACCGCCTCCGCGCCTGGTCGGCGCTCGCGAGGCGGAGCATCCGGCGGAAGGTCGGGCATTCCATGTGGCTCGGGGCCGGGCACTTCGCCGCGTGGAGCAAGCCGTCGCGCAGGGCAACGAGCTTCCGGATCGTTCGATCGAGTTCGCCCGCCTTGGCGGCCAGTTGCCCGCGGTCGATCCGAGGGCGGCCGTCCGGGGCGAACATGGCGCCGATCTCCTCGAGCGAGAAACCGGCTTTCCGCCCAAGCGCGATCAGGGCCAGGCGCTCGAGCACGCCGGGGTCGAACAGCCGGCGCATTCCGCGCCGCCCCACCGCCCGGATCAGCCCCTTTTCGTCGTAAAACCGCAGGGTCGAGGCGGGAACGCCGGACCTCCGCGCGACCTCGGCGATGTCGATCAACGTCATGCTTGACCTCAAGTTCACTTGAACTGGCATGCTCGCATCGCCCGCCGGCCGAGGCAAGGCGCGCCGACCGAATCGCCGCGCCGCGTCCGCCCGGACGTCGGGCGTGCGCTCCCATCCTGGAGAAGGCCCGTGTCCAACCAGAATGCGCCAGACGTGACCGTCGTCGAGCGGACCGCGAAGTCCGGGTCCGCCTTACAAGGACAACGTGCGGGAGACAGAGGATGAATGCCGCGCTTTCATTCGGCATCGCCGCGCTCCTGATCGGAGCCGGCGCCACGCTCTTCATGGACATGCTGGCCGCGTTGCAGAAGCGCCTTCTGGGGGTGCGGCCGCTGAACTATGCGTTGGTCGGCCGCTGGATCGGCCATCTGTGGCGCGGCCGGTTCTCGCACGAGAGCATCGCCGCCGCACCGGCCATCAGAGGCGAAGCCGCGCTCGGCTGGCTCACGCACTATGCGGTCGGGGTCGCCTTCGCCGGCCTGCTGCTCGCCCTATGGGGTGTCGAGTGGGCGCACGAACCGACGCCCGGTCCGGCGATCCTCCTCGGCATCGCGACCGTCGCGGCGCCGTTCCTTATCCTGCAGCCGGGCATGGGTGCCGGGATCGCCGCGCGCAAGACTCCGCGGCCGAACATCGCGCGCCTTCGAAGCCTCGCGACTCACATTTCGTTCGGCATCGGCTTGTACGTTGCGGCGCTCATCGTCGCCCCGCTTCTCCCGGACTGACCGAGACCCCGCCGACGCATGCGGGCCCCCGTATCTCAAGGGACCAGCGGGGCCTGGATGTACCCCGGCAGCGCTTCGCCGTGCCGACCGGTCCAGCCGCGTTGAGCGCCGCCGTGCGCGTCGAGAAGGAAACGGGCGCCGGCGGCCGGGTTGCGGCCGTCGGCGCCCGTTCGGTGGTCCTGGCGATCGGTGGCGTTACGGGGCGACCACGACGCCCCAGGGCGCCTGACCGACGGTGATGGACTTGATGACCTCGAGGTCCTCGACGTCGATCACCGAGACGTCGTTGCTCACCCCGTTGGTCGTGTACAGCCGGCTCTGGTCAGGGTTGAAGGCAAGCTGCCACACCCGCTGCCCGACCAGCAGGTAGTCGAGCACCTCGTAGCTCTTCTGGTCGATCACCGCCACCCGGTTCGCCGGCCCCAGCGCCACGAAGGCGTAGCGCCCGTCGTCCGTCAGGGCCACCCCGACCGGCTGGATCGCCTCCGCCTGCACGCCGGGGATCGCGAACTCGATGGTGTGGAGGATCTCCTTGGTGTCGCTGTCGATCACGCTCACCGTGCCGCCGATCTCCGCCGACACCCACACCTCGCTGCCGTCCGCCGTGAACGCCGCGTAGCGCGGCCGGCTGCCGACGAGCACGTTGGCCACGATCTCCAGCGTCTCCGTGTCGATGAAGTGCGCCATGTTCGAGGTCTCGGAGGTGTTCACCAGGATCGCCCCGTCCGGGCTCACCCCCATCCCCTCCGGCTCCACTCCGACCGGGATCTCGGCCACCGCCTGCCCCTTCTCGACGTCGACCACGGTGACGAAGGCGTTGTCCTCGTTGGCCACGTACAAGGGGTTGCCCGACGGGTGCAGCACGAACAGCTCCGGGTCGGGCCCGGAGGGCAGAGTCCGGACCACCTTCCGGCTCGCCAGGTCCATCACCTCGATGTGGTCGTCGTCGCTGGTGCAGATGTAGAGCAGCGTGTTGTCGTGGCTCAGCGTGATCCCGCGCGGCCGCATGCCCACCGGCACCGTCGCCACCACCTCCAGCGTCGCGCCATCGATGATCGTGATGTCGTTGCTCTTCTCGTTCGAGACGTAGATCGTCTCCGCCCCTGCCGCCGTCGCCCCGGCGACGGTCAGAAGACCGGCCAGGATCAGCCCCTTCCGCATGTCCGTGCTCCTCTCAAAGTTGCTCTGCTCCGACGCGCCCGTTTACTCCAGCCGGCAGCTCGACTCCGGCCGGTCGAAGCCGAGCGTGTCGAGCTCGCTGTACTGATGCAGGAAGCCCTCCTGCGGCGACACCGAGACCAGGGACCGCGGCGCCGCCAGCAGGATCGGCTGGCGCAGCTGGCCGTTCCAGTCGCGGTAGGTCAGCGCCACCCCCTTGAAGCCGGCGAGCTGGAACTTCTCGCCGCGGATGTAGGCGGCGATCGTCTCGTAATCGGCCGACTGGGTCCGGCTCGCCGCCTCGCCGACGCTGCGCACCGCCAGCCATGCCGTGTAGTCGCGCTCGCCCATCCACCGCCCGGCGAAGTCCTCGAACCGGTTCTGCATCTGCGTCCCGGCCCACTGTTCGTGGCTGCGGTGCCAGGCGGTCGGCACCAGACCCTGGGTGCCGACGACCGGCCGCGGCAGCCAGGTCCGGTAGGGCAGGTACTCGCCGAACAGATCGCTTTCGTCGGCCACCACCACCACGTCGTAGCGATCCGCCTGGGTCATCACCGGCATCTGCTTCTGGATCAGCGCGTGCCCGGTCTCGGTGCGGCGCGCGGTGGAGCCGGCGTCGTAGGACTTCTCGGCCACGATCTTGGCGCCGAACTTGTTCGCCGCCCGGCGCACCGCGTCGGCGAACAGCCGGTCGCCTTCGCCGGTGCCGGCGATCAGGTACCACTCGGTCCAGCGCTTCCACAGCAGATACTGGGCCAGCGCGTCGGCGCGCATCGCCCGGCTCGGGATGACGTGCAGCACGTTGGCCCGGCAGTCCTCGTTGCGCAGCGCGTCGTCGGTGGCCCGGGTGTTGAAGAGCAGCACATCCTGCGCTTCGGGCAGATCGGCCAGCGCCAGCAGTTGCCCGGCCGGCAGGTCGACGACGACGAAGCGCGCGCCCTCGTCCACGAGCCCCCGGAAGGCCGCCGCCAGGTCGCCGCCTTCTTCGACGATGGCCTCGGCGAGCACGAAGCTCTGGCCCATGAAGCGGCCGGTGGTGTTGTTGTCCTCGATCCCCAGCCGCGCGCCCTGAACGCCCTTGTCGGTGACGATCGGCTCCACCAGCGACAACGGCGGCGGCTCGGCCACCCGCTCCGTGATGTAGCCGATCCGGATCTCTACGGTCTTCTGTTGGGCGGCCGCCGGCGATCCCGCGAGCCACAGGGCAGCCGCCAGCGCGAAGACGACTCCGAGCGTCTTCGCCCCGATGTTCGGCATACGCACTGACCTCCTCCCGATCCAACTTCGCTCCCCTCGAAGGGAAGCGCATTTTGGCCCACTGTGCCACGGGCATGCGCGGCGGTGGGTTAGAAATCGGAGAGAATATGGTTAAAGTTTGGACCGCGTGCCGCCGGCCGTGCGCCGTCCGGTCATTCCGCGATCATGTAGCCGAAGCCGCGCACCGTGTGGATCAGCGGCTTCGCCGCGCCCGCGTCGATCTTCTGCCGCAGGTAGCGAACGTAGACGTCCACCAGCTTGGTGCCCGGATCGAAGTCGTAGCGCCAGACGTCGCTGAGCAGGCGCGCCCGGCTCACCACGGTTCCGGCGTTCGCCATGAGATAGCGGAGCAGCGCGAACTCCCGGACCGTCAGCGGAATCTCGCGCCCGTCGCGGATCGCCCGCCGCGAGGCCGGATCGAGCGTCAGGTCGCCGACGCGCAGCACCTCCGGGGCCGGGCGGGACCGCCCGCGCCGCAGCAGGGCAACGACCCGGGCCAGCAGCTCGTCGAAGGCGAACGGCTTCGTCAGGTAGTCGTCAGCCCCGCTCTGCAGGCCTTCGACCTTGTCCGGCAGCGCGTCCCTGGCCGTCAGCATCAGGACCAGGCTCTCGCACCGCTCCGCGCGCAGCCTGCGGCACAGCTCCAGCCCGTCGAGCTGCGGCAGCATGCGGTCGAGGATGATCAGCCCGTATTCCTGCGTCCGCGCGCGGGCGAGGCCGTCCCGGCCGTTGCCGGCGACGTCGACGACATATCCCTCCGCCTCCAACCCGCGCCGCAGGAAGCCGGCGACGCGCGGATCGTCCTCGACGAGCAGCAGCTTGGGCACTCGTTCTCCTCCTCGGCCGTCCCGCCACCGATCGCCCCCCTTACCGGGAAGAACGGCGCGGTGCCGTGATCGGTTCGGCCGCACCGATCCTATTCCGACCCGCCCCCGGCAAGGGGCAGCCGGACCCGTACCGCCGTGCATGGCCCGTCGCTGGCCAGGGCGATCGTGCCGCGATGCTTGTCGACGATTCTCTTGGCGATCGCGAGGCCAAGGCCGCTGCCGCCCGCCGATCCCTCCGGATCGTGCTCGCGTCCGCGGTAGAACCGCTCGAAGACGTAGGGCAGGTCCTCCGGCGCCACGCCGACGCCGCGGTTGCGCACGACGATCTCCGCCTCAGCGCCGTCGGCCGCCAGCGCGATCGCGACGACGCCGTCCCGGTCGGAATACTTCACCGCATTGTCCAGAACAATGGCAAGGGTCTGCTTCAGGCGCTGCCGGTCGCCCTCGACGATCACCGGGCTTTCCGGCGCGTCGAGCGCGATCGCGACCCCCTTCGGCCGGCCCAGCGCCTCGGCCTCGCGCGCCGCCTCGGCGACGAGAGGGACCAGGTCCAGGTCCGCCCGGTCGAACCGGACCGTGTCCGTTTCCGACCGCGCCAGGAAGAGCAGATCGTCCACCAGCCGCCCCATGTCCGCGGCCTGGGCGACGATGCGCGCCAGCGTCTCCCGATAGTCGGCCGCGGCGGCGTTCCGCGCCCGCAAGGTCACCTCGGCCTCGCCGCGCAGCACGGTGAGCGGCGTGCGCAGCTCGTGGCTGATGTCGGCCAGGAACTGCACCCGCAGACGGTCGAGATCGCGCAGCCGGCGGTTGGCCGCCTCGAGCTCCGCCGTCCGCCGGCGCACCTGCTCCTCGAGATCCGAGCGCGCGGCGAGCAGGCGGCCGTGCTGCTCCTTGAGCTGTTCGGCCATGTCGTTGAACCGCGCCGCCAGCAGGCCGAGCTCGTCCCGGCCGGCATAGGCGATGCGCCGCGACAGGTCGCCGCGGCCGAGGGCGACGGCGCCCGTCGTCAGCTCGCGAACCGGACGAATGATGAAGCGGTCGAGCCGGCGCCCGGCGATCGCCGTCACGGCCAGGGCGAGGATCGTCGCTGCGGCGATCAGGGCGGCCAGCCGCCGTGCCGTCGCCGCCGCCTCCCGCTCCGCCTCGTCGACCTCGCGGCGCTCGCCCGCGACCGCTTCGGCGATCAGGATCTCGAGCTCGCGCTCGAGCCGGTTCTCGATGTCGCGCAGGAAGAGCCCGACGGCCGCCTCCCGGCGCCCCGCGTCGCGCAGTGCCAGCAGCCGCTTCACCGACGCGTCGATCTCGCGATAGATCCCGCGGATCCGCTCGATCCGGTCGAGCTCCGCCAGCTCGCGGCGGCGCACCTCCGGCTGCCGCGCCGCGGCCACCTGGCGATTGGTGGCGTCCTCGAGCTCGTCCAGCGCTGCGCCGATCCGTGCCCGGGCGTCGTTGAGCCCCGGCCTCGCCGTGTCGCCGATCAGCAGCAGGGCCGCGAGGCTCGCCGAATGCCGGTTCGCCTGAACCGCCAGGGTCGTGATGGCGTCGAGCTGCCGGTGCGCCCAGCGCACCTCCTCCCTCTGGTCATCGACGCTGCGGGCCGCGAGGAAGACGGCCGCGGCCATCAGCAGCACGGCGCCGCCGACCACCAGCTGGAGCAGCCGGATCCGGGCCCGAATGGTCATCGCCATCCCCGATGGTCTGCCCGGAACCGCCGTGGCGGTCAAGATTTGGCGCCGGCGGACATAGCGGCGGCGCCGATTCTTCGTTCCTGCCGATCGGGGAGCACGGGTCCGGTGACCCGCGGCCGCATGCCCGTCTTCTTCGCCCGTCGGGGAGGCTAGTCGTGGAGACGGTGCCCTGTCGCGACCCGGCCGTCGGGGGCTTGCCTTCCGATGAAGGCGACGACACCTTGGTTTGGCCGCCGGCATCGCCGGACGAGGTAACCGGTTCCGACCGAGGCGCATGACCCAGACGTCCGTTGCCGGCACGCGCGTATCGATCGCATCATGTCCTCTGCGCCGAAACGGATCGATGGACAGCGATGAGTGAGACGGCGATCGCGAGACGGTTCTCCCTGCCGGCGATCCACCGCGGGAACCGCGGTCGGGCCATCCTGCTCGGCGGCCTCGCGCTGCTCGTGCTTTACGGTATCCCCGTCAAGCTTCGCCTGGGTCAGCCGCGCTATCTCGACAACACCGTCGTCGACACGGCGATCCCCTTTCTCGAGTGGACGATCTGGATCTACCTGTCGCAGTTCCCGTTCCTGTTCCTGGCGCTCTGGGTGACCCGCGACGACGTTCGGCGCAGCCACGCCTTCTATGCCATGCTGCTGTCGGCGGCCCTCGGGCTCGTCGTCTTCGCGCTCTGGCCGACGATCATCGGACGCCAGTCGCCGGACCTGACCGGCGCGACGGGCTTTCTGTGGTGGCTGCTCTATCTGGTCGATCCGCAGGTCAATGCCTTCCCGTCCCTGCATGTGGCGAATGCCTGCCTCGCGGCCGCCGCCCTGTATCCGGAACGGGGGGCGTGGCGGCTGATTGCGCCGGTCTGGGCCGGGGCGATCATCCTATCGACGCTGACCACCAAGCAGCACTATGCGATCGACGTGGTGGGTGGCGTCGCCCTGGCCGCCCTTTGCTACGGCCTCGTGCGCCTGGGGCCGCCCTACCGGTTCGGCCCGGGACGCGATCGACACCGGGTGTGACCGGCACCGGGGCCGGCACCTGGCCGGGTCGGCCGGCGGCGGGGTCTCGAACGGCTACGGCGTGGCGATCGCCACGGCCTTGATGACGGACCGCCCCGAGCGCCGCGCCATCGCCAGGGGAAGCGAGCGGCCCTTCGGCACCGGCATGGCCGCGTCGCGCATGGCCGCCACGCGATCGGCAACCAGCCGGCGCGCATTGGCCACGGCCGCTTCCGCGCTTGGCCCGTCGGCGATGCAGCAGGGGAAGTCGGGAACCTCGGCCCTGAAGCGCCGGTCGTCACGCTGTTGGACCAGAGCGAAATAGATGCCCATTGCACCCTCCTGACCTGATCGGCCCCCGCCCGGCACCCCGCCACCTAGGCACCGCGGTACCGTGTGCAAGTGGCAATACTGTGGGAACTCCGTGTCCCGAGCGTGGCCGCCATCCGTCGCCGCGGCCACGCGGCGATCGAGGATCAGCCGCCCTCGCCCCGGCTGGCGGTCTGGAGGCGCTGGCGGTAGGTGGCCATGAGGTTGGCGAGATCGCCGGCGCCGGCAAGCCGTTCGGCGATCGTGCGGGGCGTATCGAACGCATCGGTCCCGGCGGTCAGCAGCCGGAATGAGTCGCCCAGGGGGTCCTTTGCCATGAGCGCGCCGTAGCGGTCGGCGAGGGCGGCGAGGCGCGCGTTCTCGCCGGCAAGGGTGAGCGCGATGGCCCGGTTGAGGACGAGCCGGGCGACCGACGGTTGGGCCTCGCCGCGGGCATCCTCCGGCCCGGCCCCGGCTTCGACCTTGTCGAGCAGGACGGCGAGGGCCTCGGCCGCGCCGGGCCATTCCCGAAGGCGCCAGAGCATGTCGGCGCGCAGCAGGGCGGCGTCGTAGCTGTCATCGCCTTCGAGCAGCGCCAGCGCCTCGGTCCCGCGCTCGGAGTCGAACAGCGCGCGGGCCTCAAGATGCCGCCGCTGCCGCTCCAGCGGCTCCGGCAGGTCCGGCACGGCGCTTGCGGCCAGCGCCTTCAGGGCGGCCTCCGGCTGCCGGTCGAGGAGGCGGACCGCCGCGAGCCGCGCGCCGACGCGCGCCTTCTCCGCGCCGGACAGGCGGTGGATCACCTGGTCCTCAAGCAGGATCGCCGCGCGGTCCAGCAGGTCAACGGCGACAAGCCGGTCGGCCAGCGCCGCGATCATGGCGTCGCCCTCCTCGCCCGGCGGCGTCAGCTCCCGGAACTCGTCGAACAGCGCGACCGCGACCAGCGGCGACAGGCGGTCGGCGCCGCCCTCCAGATAGAGGGCGCGGAAGGCTTCGGCCATCTCCTGCGTCGCCGCGCCGGCGCGCGGGTCATCGGGGAAGCGCGACACGGCCTGGCGCAGGGTCGTCAGCCCGTCGCGCATCTTTCCCTCGGCCAGGTAGAGCTGCCCGAGGCGGTGCAGAACGGCGAACTCGAACGGGCCGCCGCGCCACAGGAAGCGGACGCGCTCCAGCCGCTCGATCGCCTCCGCCCGGGCGATCAGGCCCTCCTTCAGCAGCGTATCGGCGAGGGCGAAGCGGGCCCGGGCCTGAGTCGGCTGGTGCGGGCTGTCGGTCAGCCGCTCCCAGATCGCGATGGCCCGCGACAACCGCCCCTCGACGGCCGCCCGCCGCGCCTCCAGGAAGGCGATCTGGTCGGCCTGCTCCCGGTCCGGGGAATCCGCGCGCATGGCGTCGAGCGGCGCCAGCGCCGCGACCGGATCGCCGGCCTCGATCATCGCCTCGGCGGCCAGCAGCCGCAGCCGGAAGCGGACGGATTCCGGATAATCGTCGATGAGCCCGGCATGCCGCTGGAAGGCCCGGGCCACGTCGTCCCAGGCGCCGGTCCGGGCGGCCGACCCGGCGGCGAGCGCCGCGCGCCACAGCTCCGCCTCCGGCTCGCCGTCGAGCGCCGCGCTCGCCAGATAGCGCTCCGCCTCCGCGTCGTCGCCCCGCAGGAGGGCGCTGGCGCCGGTCAGCAGCAGGAGCTCCGGCTCGTCCATGCGCTCCGGCGATTCCCGCCGGATCAGGTCGAGGACGCCCGACGCCTCCACGGCCAGGCCGTGCGCGAAGAAGAACCGCGCGAGGTCGAGCCGGGCAGCGGCCTGCCGGTCGGCGGGAACCTCGACGACCGCGCGCTGCAGGGCCTGGCGGTCCATGACGAAGGTCGAGGGGCCGTTGCGCCGCCAAGCCGGCAGGTCGAACAGGCGCGGCTCTGTCTCCTTCGCCCGCGCAGCCGCCGCCCCGGCGCGCGCCGTCGCCCCGCCGTCGGCGACCGCCAGGCGCCGCATCTCCTCCGAGGCCAAGAGGCCGCCGGCGCGGTCGATCAGGACGCGGCCGGCCTCGGCGCGGACGACGAGATCGTCCGCCCGCGGAACCACGGCGATGCCCTGCAGCGTCGGCAGCAGCCGGAACTCCGGCCATTCCTGCCCGCGGGCGACACCGAGGCCGGGCTCCAGCAGCGGCGCCACGACCAGGCTGTCGCCGACCTCCGGATCCTTCACCGGGATCGCGGCGCCGACCATCGGCGCCTCCAGCCGCAGGCGCACGCCGGCCTGCGCGCCGCCGCGCTCGATCCGCTGCGGAAGCGCCGCCTCGGGCGCGTCGGGCCGCGCGCGCAGATCGACGAGCCAGTGGGTGCCGTCGCGGCTCAGCCGCGGCACCGCCTCCGGCGGGCTCTTGAGCTGAAGCACCGTGGCGGCCTCGTTCCGCCACTGGAGCGCGTCGCCGAGATAGGGGTGGTCCACCGCCAAGACCTCCTGCAGATCGAACTGGGCCGGCCGGGCGAACAGCAGCCAGACGGCGCCCGCGCGGCGGAACGCGGCAGCGGGCACCGCCTCGGCCCAGGCGAAGCGCAGGGTGACGCCGTCCCCATCGGCCGCGACCCGGACCGGAACGCGAACGGCCGACGGCGCCTGGGCCTCGCGCCCCGCGGCCGTGCCATCGCGCGGCGCCTGGGTCGCCGGGCTTGGCGGCGTGAGCGGCGTGGGTGCGCCGGTGGCCGCCGGCCGGCGCGGCTCCGCCTCCGCGGGCATGGCCGGCGCGCCCGGCGCCGGCTTCGCCGCGGCGGTGGGCGCCGCGGGTTCCGGCGGCGCGGGCCGCACCGCGGCGGTGGGGGCGGTCGGCTGGGCCGGTGCCGGCTTCGCCGCGGCGATCGGGGCGGCCGATCCGACCGGCGCCGGCGTCGCCACGGCGGCCGGGGCGCTGCCTTCGGGGTCGCGAATGTCGAGGACCACCTTCGGGCCGACGCGGAAATCGTGCAGCCGGAAGCCGCCGTCGCGCAGAGTGATCCGCACCGCGACGGTGCCGCTCTCGGCCGCCGCCCGGATCGCGCGGACGCGCCTCGGCAGGTCGGCGCTGACCGCCGCGAGATCGAGCGCGCGGGACTCCTGGAAGCGCAGCAGGATCTCCTCTCCGTTGCGGGACAGGATGTAGGCGACCGGCGTCGTCCAGTCGAAGACGATGCGGCTGAAGCCCGGATGCTCCCCCGCCCGCACGCGGATGGGAGGCTCGGCCGGCGGGCCGATGAAATCGATGACGACGCTGTCCTGGCTGCGGAAGTGATCGAGCCGCGGATCGCCGGCGAGCCGAAGGAGGACGCGGCGCCCGCCCTGGCCAACCTCCGCCGCACGGATATAGCCGGCGAGCGCCCGCAGCGCCGGGTCGAGCGCGAACTCCGCCGGCCGCGCGAAGGTGATGGCCAGGGCGCCCCCCGGCTCGCGGTGAACGGCGTAGTCGACGGGGCTCTGCCAGTCGAACACCAGCCGGCCGAACCCGGCCGCGACGTGGCCGCGTACGGCGACCGCCTCGGCGCGCCCCTCCTCGGCCGCCGCCGGATCGACGAGCGCGGCCGGCCGGGGCGACAGGGCCGCGATCGCCACGGCGACGGCGGCGAGGAGCAGGAACGATCCAGCCTTGCGATGACGCTTCATGAGCGCGAGTTCCCAGCCTCGTGGATGACGATGTCGACCCGGCGGGCCAACGCGTAGCGGCGGCGCGGGTCGAGCCGCGGCGACAGCGCCTCGAAGCGCGACGCGCCGTAGCCGCGCGCGACGACCGGCCGCGAATAGCCCGCCCGCTCCAGCGCCGAGCGGACGGCAAGCGCACGCCGCAGGGACAGATCCCAGTTCGAGGCGTAGCGCGCGGCGTTCGGCGGGTCGGGGTCGGTGTGCCCTTCCACCTCGATCCGGTTCGGCAGGTTCCGCAGGAGCCCGGCCAGGGTGAAGAGCAGCGCGGCCGACCGGGCGTGCGGGGTCGCGCTGTCCGGCGCGAACAGAAGCCCCTCCGGCAGCGAGATGACGATGCGGTCGCCGCCGCGGCGCAGGATCGCCTCGGCCAGACGCGGCTCCGCCTCCATCTGGCGCGTCAGCAGCGCCGCCAGGTAATCGAGGTCGCGGCCGGGCGCGGTCTCCGCCGCGGCGATGTTGCGCGCGGCCGAGGCGGCGGGCGCCGCGTCCTCGGACCGCCGGTCGCCGTCGGGCGACAGCGCGGCGGCGACGCGCCGCCACTTCGCCTCATCCATCGTCGACATCGAGAACAGCATGACGAAGAGGGCGAGCATCAGCGCGGCGAGGTCGGTGAAGGTGATCAGCCAGGTGCCGGCCCCCGGACGGGTCGCGCGGGCCGGCCCTTCCGGCGCGAGGGGCGCGGCCGCCACCGGCCCGGACCGGTCCACGGCGCCCGTCATTCGCCGGCCCTCTCGGCAAAGAGGCCGGCCGGTGCCGGGCCGCTCTCCAGCCGGATCGCGAAGAGGATGCGGTCGGCATCGACCCCGCCCCCGACACCGGCCGACAGGCCGGCCGCCCCGGCCGCCGCCAGGGCGCGGACGAGGGCGTCGGCGCGCGCGACGGCAAGCTGCGGGTCGCCGTCGGGCAGGCGGGCCTCGAGCTCGTAGCGGTAGCCGGACGGCCGCCGGTCCAGCGCCGCGACGAGGCGCTCGAGAAAGGCCTGGCGGGCCGGGTTCAGCCGCGCCTCGCCGGGCCGGAAGAACGCCTCGACGGGCAGCGCGATCCGCATCGCCTCGGCGTCGTCGCGGGCCCCGGTTTCGACCCGGGTCAGCGGGATCGCGGCCCGGACGAGCCGACCGACCTCCTCACGGAAGGCGCGGAGCGCGGCCGCCTCACCCGGCCACCCGGCGGCGCCCCAGGGTGCGAGGCCGGCCGGCCGGCGGCCCGCCGGATCGGCCGACGGGCCGGCGAAGGCCGCCTGCACGCCGTCGATCACCGAGCGGGTCCGGTCCCCGTCGAACCGGGACATCGCCGTCAGCAGAACGAAGAACGCCAGCAGCAGGAGCTGGAGACTCAGAAGGGTCGCGAGATGGATGTCGCCCTGCCACCGCCTGAGAGCGCCCAACATGGCGGCAACCGGCGCGCCGGCGGGCTCAGTCGAGGCTCGCGAGCAAGGCGTCGATCTCCGCCTGCTTCGCGGCCTCGTCCGGAAGCTGGGGACCGTTCAGCAGGGCGCCGTCCGACGCCCGCTCCTCGGCCGGCACCGGATTCGCCCTCTTGTACGCCTCGATCTCCTCGCCGAAGGCGGCGAGCAGGGCATCGACCTTCGCCTCGATGTGCTGCAGCGCCTTGACGATCTTGGTGATGCGCTGGCCGGTGATGTCCTGGAAGTTGCAGGCCTCGTAAACGCGGGTCACCGCCTCGGTGACCCGGCCGGAAACCTCGGGCTCCATGCGACCGGTCATCGCTTCGATCGTTTCCGCCGCCTCCAGGATCGAGTTGGTCGCCTGTTCGGTCGCCCCGACGATCGCCTCCAGCTCGTCCGTCGCGGTCGGCAGGTGCCGCTCGCGGATCTCGTCGGGCCGGAGCGCCGCGATCTCCGCCTTCGCGTCGGCGATGTAGCGCGCCAGCCCCTCGAGCTCGGCGTAGAGCTTGAGGTTGACGGCCGAAAGATCGCCCTCCATCGAAGCCATGACGCTTTCGACCACCGCGGCGATCGCCGCGGCGTCGACGCCGCTGCCGCCGCGCCGCTTGAGAAGCGCGTCGACGCGCCTTGCCGTTTCGGGATTCAGACGGGGCGCGGTCATGGTCGCAGCCTCAGAAGTTGCCGATGATCGAAGTGAGCTTCTGCTTCAGCGTCGCCGCGTTGAACGGTTTGACGATGTAGTTGCTGACGCCGGCCTCCTTCGCCGCAATCACGTTCTCGCTCTTGCTCTCCGCCGTGATCATGATGAAGGGCAAGTCCTTCAGCCGGTTGTCCGCCCGCACCTCGCGCAGGAGCTGCAGGCCGGTCATCGGCTCCATGTTCCAGTCGGAGATGACGAGGCCGTAGTTCTTGTCCCGGAGCTTGTGCAGCGCGGTGCTGCCGTCCGTCGCCTCGTCCACGTTGTCAAAGCCAAGCTGCTTCAGCAGATTCCGAATGATCCGCAGCATCGTCTTGTAGTCGTCGACGATCAGGATCGGCATGTTCATGTCAACGGCCATGAAATCTTTCCTCCTCGCGAGATTCGGAACCGCCGGGGCGATGCGATAAATGCCGGCAGACTACCGGGTCATTGGTTAAGCCGAAGTAAAACAAGGGAAATTCGTCATCGCCCCCGGCCGCCGGGAGGCGGTTCGCGGCGCGCCGGCATGCGCCGGCGGCGCTATCGGGGGATGGGGAGGTTGTACTGCTCGGCGAGCTCGTGGGTGACCTTCATCGCCTTTTCGGGATTCATCTCCGCGAGAATCTGCGCCGATTTCTGCTGGCGCATGCGGCCGACCACCTCGAGCAGGACCTCCATCTCCAGCCGCTCGAAGATCTTGGCCGCGTCCTTCGGCTTCATGTTCTCGTAGATCTTTACGAGATTCCTGTACTTCTCGTCTTCCTCGGCGTCGTACTTCTCGACCAGGCCCTCGATCGTCGATTGCAGGGCCTTCAGCTCCGCGATCTTCTGGTCCATCCGCCGCTCCGCGGCGTCGAGGAGCGCCGCGCGCTCCTGCAGCTCCCGCTCGCGCGCGTCGAGCTCGTCGCGGCGCTTGGCGAGCGCCTGCAGGACTTCGATCTCTTCGTCGGTGTAGGCGAAGGGGTCCGCGCGCCCGCCCCCGGCCGCGGAGCCGGAGGCCGAGCCGGACGCCATGGGGGCGGCCGCCGACTGGGCGGAACCGGGCGCTTCCGCCGGCCCCGCGGCGGGGGCCGCCTCTTCCGTCATGGTCTCGGCGACGGTGCGGCTGCCCGCGGTCACCGAGATGTCGTGCCACAGATTGCCGACCCGGATCGTGAGCAGGAGCCCACCGGCGAAGAGCACGACGGGCAGCAGGCGCGGACGGAAACGCATCGGGACGCCGCTCGGCCGCCAGACGTCTCAGCGGACCGAGGAGAGGGCCCGGAGCAGGTCCCTCTCCCCGTCGGACAACGGCTCGCCCCGGAACGCCGCCCGGTTCTCCCGCGGGGGCTGGCCCGGCGCCTTCCCCGAGGCGGGGCGGCGGACCGGCGCCGGCTTCTCGTCGGTCGCGGCCGGCGGCACCCGCGCGGCGACCGCGCCGCGCGCCCGCCCGATCGCGGCTTCGAGCTGGTCCGCCAGCCCGTTCGCCTTGTCGGCGAGGAAGGCGAGGTCGTCGCGCAGGCCGCGGCTTCGATCGATCGTGGCCTGCAGTTCCTTGCCCTCGGCCGCGGCGGCGGCCTTGACGCCGGCGATGCTCCGGTCGGCCTGCGCCGTCGCCTCGGCGAAGCGGGCGATCAGCGCCTCGAACTCCTGCCGCGCGTCGCGGATCTGTCCCAGCCGCCGGTTGAGGCGGGCGACGTAGACGAGGGTCGCCAGCAGCAGAACGGCCAGCAGGCCGTCGGCGACGAGAGCGAATTCAGGGTCCATGCGGCCCTCCCTATCGCATCAGGCGCTCGGAGACGCGGACCGCGATGAAGCCCGACTTGCGCCCCATCTGCCCGCGCAGCATCTCCACGTCGCCGCAGCGCAGCGCCACCGGCGAGGTGGGGGTGCAGTTCAGTTCCAGCCGCGTGCCGACCTTCCAGTTCAGGACGTCGCCGAGCGGCAGTTCGAACTCGTCCAGCACCGCGTCGATCTTGACCTCCGTCTGCCAGAGCTCGGCCGTCAGGTGGCTTTCCCAGATCGAATCGCGCCCGAACTTCTCGCCCATGAACATCTGCAGCAAGAGCTCGCGCACGGGCTCGAGCGTCGCGTAGGGCAGCAGCAGCTCGAGCCGGCCGCCGCGGTCCTCCATATCGACGCGCAGCCGCGCGAGGACGGCGGCGTTGGCGTGGCGGGCGATGGTCGCGAAGCGCGGATTGGTCTCCAGCCGCTCGAAGTGGAAGGTGACCGGAGAGAGCGGGTCGAAGGTCGCCGACAGGTCGTTGAGCACGACGTTGATCATGCGCTCGACCAGATTGCGCTCGATCGTCGTGTAGGGGCGCCCCTCGATCCGCATCGCCGCCGTCCCGCGGCGGCCGCCGAGGAGCACGTCGACGATCGAGTAGGTGAGCGAGCTGTCGACGGTGATCAGCCCGAAATTGTCCCACTCCTCGGCCTTGAAGACCCCCAGCATGGCGGGCAGCGGGATCGAGTTGAGGTAGTCGCCGAAGCGGATCGAGGTGATGCTGTCGAGCGACACCTCGACGTTGTCCGAGGTGAAGTTGCGCATGCTGGTGGACAGCATGCGCACCAGGCGGTCGAAGACGACCTCCAGCATCGGCAGGCGCTCGTAGGAGACGAGCGCGCTGTTGATGATGGCCTGGATGCCGGACTTCTCGTCCTCCTGATCGGAGTTGTCCTTGAGCCCGAGCAGGCTGTCGATCTCGTCCTGGTCGAGGATGCGCGTGGAGCTGCCGCCCGGATATCCGCCGATCACCGGCTCTTCCGCCGGCCCCTCCTCCGCGGCCATCGCCTCCCACTCGGCCGCCGCCCGCTCCTCCTCGCTGAGGTCGTCGGTCTCCGAAGAGTCCGTCATCGCCGCACCGCTACTGAACCAGCATTTCCTTGAACAGGACGTCCTCGACCTCGACGGGCTCCGCCACCGCGTTCACCCGAAGCAGCAGCTCCTCCCGAAGCCGATAGAGGCCGGCGGATCCCTGCAGGTCCTCGATGCGAAGCTCGCGCAGATACACCTGGAAGGCGTCCACGATCCGCGGCAGGACCTGCTTGATGTGATGCACGGCCTGGGCGTCGGTGAGCTCGAGGCTGACGCGAAGCTTGAGGTAGTTCCGCCTCTTGTTGCCCGCCGAGTTCAGATTCACGAGCAGCTCCGGAAGCTCGAAGAAGACGCTGGGGCCGGCCTTCGCCGCCTGCCGCTGCTGTCCGACGCCGCCCAGGAACCCGTCGAGCGCGCCCGTGACATACGCCGTCCCACCGCCGCCGATCAGCAGAAGCAGCGGGAGGAGAATCAGAAAAACGAGCTTCTTGCCCGAAAGACCGTTGGGTCGCGGCCGGGTTTCAAACTCAAGATCCTCATCGACCGCGTCCGTTGTCGCCTGCGTTGACATTCTTATCGTTTCCGTCGTTTGGACCGGCATCACCGGCCCTTTACCGGGGCAGGCTGCACGTTAGCGCGGGTTGGTTAAGATCTCGTTGAGACGGGCGCGGACCGCCCGGCCGCCGCCGCCGGCCGGCAAGAAGTACCGGGCAAAGCCTGCCCGACGCGCCCTTCACCCCGCCCCGCCCTCGCCCCATTTCCGGCGAAAACACCCGCGGTCCGCCGCCGGCCGAGTTGGCACGCGGGCTGCAGGGGACGGGTCGAGGCGGCGCCGCGAACGCCGCCGGCGAGAGCCAACCGCCACGGAAGATGCCGTCCGATCATGGAGAACACAACCTACATCGCCTTGTCCCGCCAGATGGTGCTCCGTCGCGAGATGGACATCATCGCGCACAACCTGGCCAACGCCGAGACGCCCGCGTTCAAGGGCGATGACATGCTGTTCGTCGAGTATCTCTCGCGCCCCGAGCGCCGGAACCCGCCGATGTCCTTCGTCCAGGACTTCGCCGTCATCCGCAACACGACGGAGGGGCCGATGGCCACGACCGGCAACGACCTCGATTTCGCCCTCCACGGCGCCGGCTATTTCGTCGTCGACACGCCGGAGGGCGAGCGCTACACGCGCGTCGGCCGCTTTCAGCTCGACGCCGACGGCCGGCTGGTGACCGCCCAGGGCCACCCGGTCCTCGACACGGCCGGGGCGCCCATCTTCATCCCGTTCGACGAAGGCGAGGTGGACGAGATCGCCGTGGCGCGCGACGGCACCGTTTCCGTGGACGGCGTGCCGCTGGCCCGGATCGCGGTCGTTCGTTTCGAGAACGAGCAGGCGATGGAGAGGCTGGCCGGCGGCCTCTACGGCACGGACCAGCCGCCCCTGCCGGCCTTCGACACCGAGATCGTCCAGGGCATGGTCGAGGAATCGAACGTCCAGCCGATCCTGGAGCTGACCCGCATGATCGCCGTGACGCGCAACTACCAGGCGACCCAGAACCTGGTCGACACGGAGCATGAGCGGCAGCGCCGCGGGATCAGCACGATCGTCTCTGCGAACGCATAGGATTAGGAGAGGAAAGGAAGTCGGCCGATGAGATCGCTCAGCACCGCGGCGACCGGGATGCTGGCCCAGCAGCTCAACGTCGAGGTCATCTCCAACAACATCGCCAACATGAACACCACCGGCTACAAGCGCCGGCGGGCGGAGTTCAGCGACCTTCTGTACCAGAGCCTGCGCCGCGTCGGCTCCGCCTCCTCGGACGCCGGGACCATCGTTCCGGCCGGCGTGCAGATCGGCGTCGGCGTCAAGCCGACCGCCGTCTACCGCATCGCCGAGCAGGGCAACGTGATCATCACCGACAACCCGCTCGACCTCGCGATCAAGGGGCGCGGCTACTTCCAGGTGGAGCTGCCGAACGGCGAGATCGCCTACACGCGGGCCGGTGCCCTGCAGCGCAGCGAGGACGGAACGATCGTTACGCCGGACGGCTACGTGGTCGTGCCCGGCATCACCATCCCCGAAGACGCCACCAGGGTGACGATCAACGCCGCCGGCGAGGTGTTCGTCGAGATCGCCGGGAACGTCGACCCGCAGGAAATCGGCCAGTTCGAACTGGCCGCGTTCGCGAACGAGGGCGGACTCGACGCCATCGGCGACAACCTGCTGCTGGAAACGGCGGCCTCCGGCCCGCCGATCGTCGGGACGCCCGGATCAGCCGGATTCGGCACCCTCGAACAGGGCTTCCTGGAGACCTCGAACGTCAACATCGTCTCGGAGATCACCAACCTGATCACCGCCCAGCGGGCCTACGAGATGAACTCGAAGGTCATCCAGAGCTCCGACGAGATGCTCGGCTCGCTCACGCAGATACGCTAGGACCATGGCACGGCTGATCCGATCCTTCCGATACGCGCTCGCCCTCCTCCTCGCCGGCCCGGCCGCCGGATGGATGGCCGGAGCGGCGGCGGTGCCCGCGGCCGGCGCCGAAACGGCGATTCCGGCGGCGCCGCTCACGCTGCGGCCGTCGGTGCTGGTCGAGGATCCGGTCATCCGCCTCCGCGACCTTTTCGCGGGGCCGCTGGCCAACGGCGCCACGCCGATCGCCCGGGCCCCCGCGCCCGGCGAGAGCGTCGTCCTGGACGCGCGCTGGCTCGCCGCCCTCGCGAGCGCCTACGAGCTGCCCTGGCGGCCGGCCTCGCGCTTCGAGCAGACCGTCGTCGCCCGGGCGAGCCAGAAGATCGGGCCGGCGGAGATCCGGCAGGCGCTGCACGCGGCCGTGGCGGCGCGCGGCATCGAAGGCCCCGTCGAGATCGCCCTGGACGGCGGCGGGGCCGGCTTCCACCTGCCGGTCGACCTGCCCCCGACGATCAAGGTCGAGAAGCTGTCGCTGGACCGCGCCAGCGGCCGCTTCGTTGCCCTGGTCACCGCCCCGGCCGACGGACCGGCCGTCGCCCGCAACACGGTCTCCGGCCGGCTCTTCCCGCTCGTCGAGGTCCCGGTGGCCGCGCGCCGGCTGAGCCCGGGCGAGATCATCGGTCGGGACGACCTGGAGTGGAAGGCGGTGCGCGCCGACCGGATCACCCGGAACACGGCCCTCGACGCCGACCAGCTTCTCGGCAAGTCGCCGCGCCGCACCCTGCCCCCCGGCGAACCGATCCACCACACCGAGGTCCGGAGGGCGGTGCTGGTGGCGAAGGGCAGCACCGTGACGATGACGCTGGAGAAGCCGCGCATGTCCTTGAGCGTGCGCGGACGCGCCCTGCAGGACGGCGCCCGGGGCGACGTCGTCCGGGTCATGAACACCAACAGCAACCGGATCGTCGAGGCGGTGGTCGTGGAGCCCGGCCTCGTCGTCGTGGCCGCGGGCGGTCCGGCCGTCAGCAAGTAGGAGCAATCAGATGCGCCATCCCTCCCGCAAGACCCTGTGCCTCGCCGGCGGCCTGGTCCTGCTCGGCACCGCGCTGTCGGGATGCGGCAACACGCTCTCGCGGCTGTCGCAGGTGGGCGAGACGCCGCCGCTGACGCACATCACCAACCCCGTGGCGGTGCCCGGCTACCAACCGGTGAGCCTGCCGATGCCCTCGCCGGTGACCGAGGAGCGCCAGGCGAACTCCCTGTGGCGGCAGGGCAGCCGGGCCTTCTTCAAGGACCAGCGGGCCGGCCAGGTCGGCGACATCCTGACGGTCGTCATCCAGATCAAGGACGGAGCGACGCTGACCAACCGCACCAGCCGGAGCCGGGGCGCGGCCGAGGACGCCGGCCTGCCGTCCTTCTTCGGCCTCGAATCGAAGCTCGATACGATCCTGCCGGCGGCGGTGAACCCCGCGAACCTCGTCGAGGCATCGAGCGAAAGCAGCTCCGTCGGGGCCGGGGCCGTCGATCGCGAAGAGGAGATCGACCTGCGCGTCGCCGCCCTCATCACCCAGGTCTTGCCGAACGGCAATCTGGTCCTGTCCGGCCGCCAGGAGGTCCGGGTCAACTACGAGGTCCGCGAGCTGTTCATCACCGGCGTCATCCGCCCCGCGGACATCACCTCGACCAACACGATCGACTTCGACAAGATCGCCGAGGCGCGCATCTCCTATGGCGGCCGCGGTCACCTCTCCGACGTGCAGCAGCCGCGCTACGGCCAGCAGATCTTCGACATCATCGCCCCGTTCTGACCCCCGCGGCCCGGACGGAGCGGCCGGGACAAGGCCTCCTCTCTCCGGGCTCCGGGCCGAAAACCTTCCGGGAACCGGGACCGTCCCTGCGGGCGGTCCCGGCTCGCCTTCCGGCGTCGTATCAAGGCCGGTGACCGCGTCCGCGACGGCGATCGGCCGCGATCAACTTGGACATGTCTTTTGACGGCCCGCCGGTATTGCTTTTGCCGGCCGCCTCTACAGTTTTTCTTCTATGCAGATCAAGTGCGCAACGGAGACGCCGATGAAGATCGCGCCCCTTACAGCGCCCTTGCCACAGGGGGATCAAGCCCTCGCAACCCGCGAACGAGATCGGGCGAGACCGGATGGCCGCCAAACCGGATGGCCGTCGGACGGCGTACGGTTCCGGCCCCACCATCCGCTTTTGCGCCGTTGCCGGCGCAGGTTCACGCGCTCCGGCAGAGACCCGACGCCGTAGCGCCGTCGGACGCGACGGCGGACGGGTTTCGCGGTCCGCCCCGGCCGGTCCCTGCCCCGCGGCCGCGGTTGCGCGGTCGCCCGACCGGGCCGGGACCGGAGAACGGACGAGGACGGGAAGAGAGGAGATCCCATGGCGATCTACGACGAACCTTCGGCAGCGGACCGCCCGGAGGACGTTGCCGATCCGGTGCGGGAGGACGATCTCGAGCGCGTCCTCCAGGAGGTCCCCCGCGGCGCGCTCGCCGTGTCCGGTACCGCCGTCGGGATCATGCTGATCTGTTGGCTCGCCATCTATTTCGGGGTGTTCATCCCGCGCGGGCCGGTCGGGTGAGCCCATGGCGATGGACGAACGCGGCATCCTCAAGACCGAGCTCAAATGGAGCGCGGTCGTCGCGGCCGCGATCGCAATCATCATCGCCGTCATCGTCTTCTCGAGCGCGACGATGCTGCTGCACCCGCCGAGCAACGTCGAGACGATCGATCCCACGACGATCCATCTCGAAGGCGAATTCGTCGAGAGCAACCTCGGGACCCGGGTCGGCCCGGACGGCGCGGTCGTGACGCGGATCGTGGCGACCCAGTTCGCCTTCGTGCCGCGCTGCATCCCCGTGCCGGCCGGCCGGCCGGTCACCATCCGCGCGACCAGCCCCGACGTCATCCACGGCTTCATCGTCGCGGGCACCAACGTGAACACCATGGTGATCCCCGGCTATGTCTCGGAGGTGCGAACGGTCTTCCCCGAGCCCGGCGACCACTTCATGCCGTGCCACGAGTTTTGCGGCCTCGGCCACAGCGAGATGTGGAGCATCGTCCGCGTCCTGCCGGAAAGCGAATGGACCCCTGACGAGAACGGACGGGTGACTTGCGATGCACCGGATTGAGAGGCTCGTCCTCGCGCACATCTGGGTGGCCTTTGCGGCGTTCGCCATCGCCGCGGTGATGGGGGCCGGGCAGATGCTGTCGCGCAGCCCGCTGACGGCCCCGGACGAGGCGCCGGAGCCCTACTACATCTCGGTCACGGCGCACGGCACGCTGATGGCCTACGTCCTGCCGACGCTGTTCGCCATGGGCTTCGGCTATTTCGTCGCGGTGACCGCGCTCGACCGCCCGCTGCCGAGCCTCAAGGCGGCCTGGGCCGGCTTCTGGATCGCCGTCGTCGGCGTCGTCATGGCGGCGGTCTCCATCTTCAGGGGCGAGGCATCGGTCCTCTACACCTTCTACCCGCCGCTCGTCGGCAGCGCCTTCTACTATCTCGGCGTGCTTCTCGTCGTCGTCGGGTCGTTGGTCTGGGCCGTGCTGATGATCCTGGCGATGGCCGGCTGGAAGCGCGAGAACCCCGGCCGCCCCGTGCCGCTCGCCGTGTTCGCCTTCGTCGGGACCGCGGTCCTCTGGCTCTGGACGGTCATCGGCGTGGGCCTGGAGCTCGTCTTTCAGATCATCCCCGCGGCCCTGGGCTGGAAGCAGACGATCGATGCCGGCCTCGCCCGCACCCTCTTTTCCTGGACCCTGCACGCCATCGTCTATTTCTGGCTGCTGCCGGCCTACATCGCCTTTTACACCCTGCTGCCGCCGGCGGCGGGCGGGCGGCTCTACAGCGACACGATGGGGCGGATCGCCTTCATCCTGTTCCTGCTCTACTCGCTGCCCGTCGGCATGCACCACCTGCTGATGGACCCGGGGCACGGCACCGGCTTCAAGTTCCTGCAGGTCATGCTCACCACCCTCGTCACGGTGCCGACGCTGCTCACCGTCTTCACCATCGCCGCCTCGCTGGAAATCGCCGGGCGGCTGCGCGGCGGGACCGGTCTGTTCGGCTGGATCCGGGCCCTTCCCTGGGAGCGGCCGATGGTTCTCGCCTCCGGCTTGGCCTTCGTCATGCTGGGCTTCGGGGGCTTTGGCGGCGTGGTCAACATGGGCTACGGCATAAACGCCATGATCCACAACACCTCCTGGGTCACGGCGCATTTCCACCTGATCTTCGGCGGTTCCGTGGTGATCATGTACTTCGCGATCGCCTACGAAATCTGGCCCAAGCTGACCGGGCGGCAGCCGCTCTCGGTCCGGCCCATGCGCCTTCAGCTCTGGCTCTGGTTCGTCGGCGTGATGGTGACCACGCTGCCTTGGCATGGCCTCGGCCTGTTCGGCCAGCCCCGGCGGGTCGCGAACTTCGACTTCGCCAATCCCGAGATCTCCTATTGGGGCCCGTGGATCCTCGTCTCCACCGCCGGGGGCGCCATCATGCTGGCGGGCGCGCTTCTGTTCATCTGGCTTCTCGCGGATCTCTTCCGCGGCCCCCCGACCGTCGACCGGCGCATGCGCTACGCCCTCGCCGTCCATCCGCCGCGGCAGCTGCCGAGCGCCCTGAACGGGTTCGCCCTTTGGAACGGTCTCGTCCTGTTCCTGATGGCCGTCGCCTACGGCTACCCGATCGCGCAGTTCTTCCTCTTCGAAGGCGAGCCGGCGCTCGTTCACCGCGCCGCCCTGGGAGGGTGAGATGATGCCGGATCGTCCGGCCGTTCCGGCCGAACAGGAAGCGCTCGACAGGCCGTGGCGCGTCTGGGCCAGCATCGCCGTCGGCGGCTTCGTGCTGGTCAGCCTCGGCCTGGGTTTCGTGCTGCTGCCGGCAAGCAAGGAGGCCGGCTTCGATCCCCTGGCCGCGATCTGCCGCGCCGCCGGCATTCCGGGATTCCGCGAGCCCCCTCCGGCCGCCGCGCCGCCGACCGCGGCCCCGGCGTCGCAGGTCGCCTGGACGGGTGCCACGCGCGCGCTGATCGGAGGCGGCGACATCGAGCGCGGCGCGACCATCGCGGCGGAGGTCTGCGCGGCCTGCCACGGCGAGGACGGGATCGCCGTCGATCCGAGCTACCCCAACCTCGCCCATCAATCGGCCGCCACGATCTTCAAGCAGCTTCAGGACTTCAAGGCCGGCAGCCGGCAAGGCGGGCAGGCCGAAGTCATGGCGCCCTTCGCGCAGGAGCTCGACGAGCGGCAGATGGCCGACGTCGCCGCGTATTACGCGTCTCGCGCCCCCCGGCGCGGTGTGCCGGCCACCACGGCCGTCCGGCCCGATATCGTGCAGTTGGCCACGATCGGCGACACGGGGCGCGGACTGCCGGCCTGCGATTCCTGCCACGGGGCCAATTACAGCGGCCCGGAGGGGGCGGCGGTCCTGCTCGGCCAGTCCGTGCCCTATCTCGAACAGCAGCTTCGGCTCTTCGCCACGGGCGAGCGCGACAACGACCTGTTCGGCCGAATGCGAACGATCGCGAGCCGGCTGACGCCGGAGGAGATGCACGGCCTCGCCATCTATTACGGCGGCTTGCCGGGGCGGTGAGACAGGCCCGGACGGGACGCCCCCTCCCCAAAACCCCCCTCCCGTCCGGCGGGCCGGCCGGCCCAAACGGGATGCGGAGAAAGAATCGGTGATCGGGGCGCTTATGGGCGCCCCCGTGTCTTGCGCCTGTCACGGGCGCATGGGATGATATTCCCTGTAATCAACGAAAATGCGCCCAATATTTCCATCGAACAGGGAAGGCAGTCATGAAAATAGGAATTGCGGCCGTGGTGGCGGCTCTTTGGCTGGTCATCGGCTCCGCGGCCGAGGCCGTGCCGATCAACTATACGACATCCGGCTTTGGCACGGTGACGTTCTTCCCCGGAATGCCGCAGGAAACGGAGATCAAATTCTGGGGATGCCCCGGCGACCCCTCCTGCAACACGTCGCTCGACCTCACCGTCGGCGTCCCGGTGGTCGCCAGATCGCATGGCTTTGAATACCTCGTCGGCACAAGCGACGGGAGCTTTCCGGGGCCTGACGACACCCAGGTCATCGAGACGATCTTCACGGTCGGCTCGCAGAGCGTTGTGCTTACGCAGGAGGTCCGGTTCCAGCAGATCGGCAGCAATCAGTTCATACTTCGGATCTCGAACAGCGAGACCGTTACGCTCGATTTGGGGCCGCTCGGGCTGCTGGACATCACCGCGAATTCCTCGACTGGCCAGCCCCGCTCGGGCGCATGGGGGGGAGGCTACTTGCGAACGACCTTCCTCTTGCGCGAGCCCGTGGCCGCGGTTCCGGAGCCGGCCAGCGCGGTGTTGCTCGGCGGCGGCCTGGTCGGCCTCGGCGCGCTGTGGCGCCGGCGGCGCGAGCGCCGCTGACGACCCGGGCCACCCACCCCCGCGCGTCGAGAGCGGCGTACCGCCGGCAAGACATGCCGGCGGCCGGTCGCCGCCTTGGACCCCTCCGGCTATCCGGCCTTGACGGAGAGCGCCGTCCCGGTCGAGATGCGGTGCGCCCCGCCGGGCGCATCCGACCGGACCTGAGGGAGCCGCCATGCCGACCATCCTGTTCAGCAGCGACATCGACAACCCGGCGCTGTGGCGCGCCATGATCGAGCGGGAGTTCCCGCATCTCACGTTTCGCGAGTGGCCGGACATCGGCGACCCCGCGGATGTGCGCTACGCGCTGGTGTTCCGCATCGCGGACGGCGTGCTGAAGACGCTGCCGAACCTGCGCGCCGTCGTGGCGCTCGGCGCCGGCGTCGACCAGATCCTCAAGGACCCGGCGTTCCCGCGCGAGGTGCCGCTCATCCGGCTGCTCGGCGCCGGGCTCGCCGAGCAGATGAGCGAGTACGGCATCTACGCCGTGCTGCACTTCCACCGCCGGATGGGAGAGTACCTGCAGCAGCAGGCGCGCGGCGAATGGCGCATGCTCGAGGCGGTGCCGCCGTCGGAGCGTTCGGTCGGCGTCATGGGGCTGGGCCAGCTCGGCGGCGACCTCGCGCGGAAGCTGGCGCTGCTCGGCTTCAAGGTGCGGGGCTTCAGCCGACGGCCCCGGCGGATCGAGGGCGTCGCCTGCTTCGACGCCCGGGAGCGCGACCGGTTCCTCGCCGGCGCGGAAATCCTGATCAACCTGCTGCCGCTGACGCCGGAGACGCGGGGCGTGCTGTGCCGGGAGCTGTTCGACAAGCTGCCGCACGGCGCCTATGTCGTGAACATGGGGCGGGGGCCGCATCTGGTCGAGGAGGACCTGATCGCCGCCATCGACGCCGGCCAGATCGCCGGCGCGATGATCGACGTGTTCGCGGAGGAGCCGCTGCCGCGGACCCACCCCTTCTGGGCTCATCCGCGGATCATCGTCACGCCGCACATCGCCGCGCAGCCGGTCGCCGAGGCGGCGCTGTCCCGGGTGGCCGAGACCCTGCGGGCGCTAGAGCGCGGCGAGATGCCGGCCGGGCGCGTCAATCCGGCCCGCGGATATTGACGGGGCGGCCCGCCGGCCTCGTCCGCGAAACAGAGACGACCCCTCGTGCAGTCGCCCCCTTCGGTCAGTCGTCGCGGTGCGTGCGCTCCATCCGCTCGTGGCGCTCCTGCGCCTCGATGCTGAGAGTCGCGATCGGCCGCGCCTCCAGGCGCCGGAGGCTGATCGGCTCGTTCGTTTCCTCGCAGTAGCCGTAGGAACCGTCCTCCAGCCGACGCAAGGCCTCGTCGATCTTGGCGATCAGCTTGCGTTCCCGATCGCGCGTCCGCAGCTCGAGCGAGCGGTCGGTCTCCAGCGAAGCCCGGTCCGCAACGTCCGGCTCCGCCAGGCTTTCTTCCTGCAGATGCTGAAGCGTCTCGGTCGATTCCTGCAGGAGCTCCGCACGCCACCTCAACAGCTTCTGCCGAAAGTACTCCTGCTGCATGGGGTTCATGAAAGGCTCGTCCTCGGAGGGACGATAGTCCGGGGGAAGCAATGGCTTCATTGGGCGGCTCAACCCTCAGGCTTATCAAACCGCCGCGGAGTATATGGAATTTCGTTCATTCCGCAAGCCCGACAAATTCGAGGCGATATCGAACATCCGTTTGATATCAATGAAAAAAACGGCCACGTTTCCCTATCGTGACAGCTTCGCGAGCTCGACCGCGGCGCGCAGCTCGATCGCGTCCAGGATCTCGTCGAGGCGCGGATCGTCCACCCGCTCCCGCGCCGAGCGCAGCATCTGCGCGAGTTGATGGAGCCGGGCGAGCGGAATGGCGCCGAGCAGGAGGCCCAGACGAATTTCCTCCAGACGGTCGAGGATGTCCTCGCCGCGCCGCAGCGCGCGGCGGCGCCGGCCCGCGGCCGCGTCCGGCACCTCCTGAACCTCCTGGGCGGCCAGGACCGCGCCGACGGCGCTGGGCGGCGCCGCGCCGCTGACGCCCGGCACGGCCGCGCCCTCTTCGGCCAAGGTCTTCGCGAACCCGCCCGACCGCGCCGGGGCGGAGCCGCCGGCGCGACGTGCGGTCGCCGGTCGCTGGGGAGCAGCGGGATCGATCTTCATAGCGGGTTCAGACAACCAATGGCGACGGCATGAAAAGCCTTAGAGGACGGACGCTTAAGAGGCTCTTAAGAGAAAGACCCTGAGGCCGGCCGGGCCGGCAATTTCTGCCCGGTCCCGGCAGGCTTTGCCGGACGAAACGGCCCCGGCCGCCCCGCCCGATCGACCGGAAGGAGCGGTTTTCCGCGGCTTCCGCCGGCCCCGCGAACTGGCACGACCTTCGCTAGGAAAGACTCGGGTTCAACCACGCGGTCGCCTTGGTGAATCGGAATGCTTGTCGCCGTAGCCTCGTTTCTTCTTCGGACGCTGCCTCGCCGGCTGCTGCCGCTCGCCGCGGTCCCCGCCGTGGTCCTGGGCGGGCTCGTTGCGGCCGGGCCGGCCGAGGCCGTCTCGCGGATCAAGGACATCGCGGATTTCGAGGGCGTGCGCGACAACCAGCTCGTCGGCTATGGGCTGGTGGTCGGCCTCGACGGGACGGGCGATAACCTCGACAAGGCCATCTTCACCCGCGAAAGCCTGATCGGCATGCTGGAGCGGCTCGGCGTCAACGCCCGCGACGCCGACCTCGACACCAAGAACGTGGCGGCGGTCATGGTAACCGCCGTGCTGCCCCCCTTCGCCCGCCAGGGCACCCGCATCGACGTCCAGATCTCCGCGCTCGGCAACGCCAAGAGCCTGCTGGGCGGAACCCTGCTGGTGACGCCGCTGATGGGCGCCGACGGCGAGGTCTATGCGGTGGCGCAGGGGCCGGTCGCGGTGGGCGGGTTCAGCGCGCGGGGCCAGGCCGAATCGATCACCAAGGGCGTCCCGACGAGCGGCCGGATCGCCAACGGCGCCATCGTCGAGCGCGAGGTCGATTTCCGCATGGCCTCCATGCGCAGCGTCAACGTCGCGCTGCGCAACCCCGACCTGACGACGGCCCGGCGCATCGCCGATGCCATCAACCGGGTGATCGGCCCGGGAACCGCGCAGTCGCTCGACCCCGGCACGGTGCGGGTCGACCTCCCGGCGAGCTACCCGAACAACATGGTGGCCCTGCTGACCGAGATCGAGCAGCTGCCCATCGAGCCCGATCAGGTCGCCCGGGTGGTCATCGACGAGCAGTCCGGCGTCATCGTCATGGGCGACGACGTGCGGATCAGCACCGTGGCGATCGCCCAGGGCAACCTGACCATCCGGATCACCGAGACGCCGCAGGTCTCGCAGCCGGGCCCCTTCGCCGACACCGGCGCGACGGCGGTCGTGCCGCGCACCGAGATCGAGGTGGACGAGGAGGCCGACCGCAAGCTGGCCGTCCTGCCCGCGGGCGTGAGCCTGCAGGAACTGGTCGACGGCCTCAACGCCCTCGGCGTCGGGCCGCGCGACATGATCTCCATCCTGCAGGCGATCAAGACGGCGGGCGCCCTGCAGGCGGACATCGAGGTGCAGTGATGGACCTTGCCCCGCCCCTCGATCCCGCCCTGCTGCGGAGCGCCGCCCGGCCGCCCGTGCCGGCGCGGACCGTCGACCCGGAGGAAGCGCGCCGCGCCGCCGAGGCGTTCGAGGCGTTCTTCCTCTCCCAGGTCATGGAGCAGATGTTCGCCGGGCTGGACCCCGACCCGCTGTTCGGCGGCGGCCCGGCGGAGCAGATCTACCGCTCGATGCTGTTCCAGGAATACGGCGCGGTGATCGCCCGCAGCGGCGGCGTCGGCATCGGCGACCTGGTGCAGAGGGAAATCCTGAAACTTCAGGAGGTTCAGCCATGACACGAACAGACCGGATGAGCGAACTGCTCGCGGTCACCGAGCGCCTCGTCGCCTGCATCGAGCGGGAGGTCGAGCTGCTGCGCGCCATGCGACCGCAGGACCTGGCGGCGCTGCAGCGCGAGAAGACCGCGCTGGCCGACGCCTATGAGGGACATCTGCGGGCGCTGCGAGCCACCGCCGCGGAGGCGGCGGACGCCGACGACCCGGCGCTGCGCGACCGGCTCCTCCGCGCGACCGAGCGGTTCCGCGGCGCGCTGACGGAGAACGCGCGGACGCTGAAGGCGGTGGAGGCGGCCAACGACCGGGTGCTGCGGGCGATCGTCGACGCCGTCGAACAGCGGCGCGGCCGGCCGGCCGCCTACACCGCGACCGGCGCGAGCCCCCGGGCCGCCGGCCCCGCCGCCGCGGCGACGCCGGTGAGCATGGCCCTCGACCGGCGGCTGTGACGGCGCGGACCGCGAGGACGGAGACAGGATCGGACGGCCCGCCATGAGCCTCAACATCACCCTCTTCAACGCGCTGAGCGCCCTGCAGACCAACCAGGCGGCGATCCAGGTGACGTCGAACAACGTCGCCAACGCGAACACCGAGGGCTTCACGCGGAAGATCGCCCGGCAGGAAAGCATCGTGATCGCCGGGACCGGCGCCGGGGTGCGGCTGTCCGGCATCCAGCGCCAAGTCGACGAGTACCTGCTGCGCGAGCTGCGCGGGGTGTCGGGGTCGCTGGGCGGCCTCCAGGTCCAGGACACGTTCTTCCAGCGCATGCAGGACATGTTCGGCGCCCCGGGCTCCGACAGCTCGATCAGCGCCTCGATCGACCGGTTCGAGGCCGCGCTGCATGGCCTGGCGGTCACCCCGGAAGGCATGTCGGAGCGCCTCGAGCTGATGACCGCCGCCGAGGCCCTCGTCCGCCAGTTCAACGCCATGTCGCGCGACATCCAGACGCTGCGCCTCCAAGCGGACCAGGAGATCGCGCGGGCGATCGAGATCGTCAACGCGCAGATCAAGATCATCGACGAGCTCAACAGCAAGATCTCCAGCGCCCAGGCGCTGGGCCAGCCGACGGCCGAGCTCGAGGACAAGCGGGACATCGCCCTCAACAAGATCGCCGAGCAGCTCGAGATCAGCTACTTCACGAAGGACAACGGCGAGGTCGCCATCTACACGCGCGGCGGCCGCGCGCTCTTGGACAGCGACCCGCAGCCGCTGAGCCACATCCCGGCGTCGTCGATGACGGCGGGCTTCACCTATCCCGGCGCGGTCGACGGCATCCACCTCGACGGCACCGACATCACGACCGAGATCCGGTCCGGCCGCATCGGCGCCCTGATCGCGCTGCGCGACGGAACGCTGCCGGACATGACCGCCGAGCTCCACAACCTGGCGACGACGCTGCGCGACGAGGTCAACCGGATCCACAACGAAGGCACCGGCCTGCCGGCGGCCACCCGGCTGACCAGCAGCCGGCCGCAGACGGGCACCGCCGCCAGCCTGTCCGGCACAGTCCAGATCACCCTGCTGAACCCGGATGGGACCCAGGCCTTCACCGCCACCGTCCCGGCGCCGGGGACGCTCGACGCGGCGGGCTTCGCCGCCGCCATCGACGCCGCGCTTGGCGGATTCGGCGGCGCCTCGGCCAGCGAGAGCGGCGGGGTCGTGACCATCGACGGCGCCGGCTTCGGCGTCGCGATCAGCGGCGGCACGATCGACCCGGGCGGCGGCGCGCCCACGACCAACCTGTCGGACTTCCTGCATCTCAACGATTTCTTCGTCGGCGGCGACGGCACCGGCACCGACTACGCCGGCGTCATCGCGATCCGCGACGACATCGCCGCCAACCCGCTTCTCGTCTCCCGCGGCGCGGTCCAGCAGGACGCGGTGACCGGCGACTACTACGTCTCGACCGGCGACAACAGCGTCGTCCAGCGGCTCGCCGAGCTGTTCTCGCAGACCCTGAGCTTCCCCGCCGCCGGCGGGCTGGCGCAGAGCGGCACCACGCTGGCCGGCTACGCGACGGAGATCCTGTCGCGCAACGCGATGCAGTACGACAACGCCCTGACCCAGAAGGCGTCCCAGCAGGCGCTGTACGACGAGATGAAGTTCCGCGCCGATTCCATGAGCGGGGTCAATGTCGACGAGGAAATGGCGAACCTGGTGATCCTGCAGAACGCCTACGCCGCTTCGGCGCGCCTCGTCACCGTCGCGGACGAGATGTACCGAATCCTGACCGGCATGGGTGCGTAGGAGCTTGCCGATGAACCGGATCGCCACCTTCCCCCAATACCAGCTCGCGCTGGGCCACGCGCTCCAGTCGCAGCGCAGCGTCCTCGACCTTCAGATCCAGATCTCGAGCGGCAAGGTCTCGCGCGACTACGCCGGCATCGCCGGCGACGCCCACACCCTGGTCAACCTCGAGACCGCGCACGCCCGCGCGCGGCAGTACATCGCGAACAACGCCACGGTGAACCGCCGGCTGCAGACGATGGAGACGAACATCGCCGCCATCTTCGACGGGCTCTCGACGTTCCGCACCTCGCTGATCAGCGCCCTCAACGCCGACAACGGCGAAGACCTCGCGATCGCCGAGGAAGCGACGCACCTCAAGCAGGAGATCGCCAACCTCCTCAACGTCAAGCAGGACGGGCGCTATCTCTTCGCCGGGTCGCGCACCGATACGAAGCCCGTCGAGCTCGCCGGCTGGACGCCGCCAGTGATGCCGCTGACGCCGCCGCTCGACACCTATGAGGACGAGTACTACAGAGGCGACCAGGTCAAGCTCTCCGTCGAGGCGGACGCCGACCTGACCGTCACCTACGGTATCACCGCCGACGAGCCCGCCTTCGAATACGCGCTGCGGGCGATGTATTACGTCGAACTCGCCGGCAACCCGCCCGACCGGGACACGCTCCAGGTGGCGCTGGCGCTGGTCAACACCGCGCTCGGCACCGAGGAGGGCAACGTCGATCTCGGCGTCGATCCGATCACCCACGACATCGCCGACCTGCGGACGCTGGTCGGCGCTTCCATGCGCTCGCTCGATTCGACGACCAAGCGCCTCGACGAGTTCATGCTCTACACCGAGCAGACCATCGGCGACATCGAGAACGTCGATCCGGCCGCGGCCATCGCGCGGCTGGCGACCTACGAGACGCAGCTTCAGGCCTCGTACATGACCCTGACCCGGCTGAGCCAGCTCACCCTCGTGAACTTCCTCAGATAGCCGCCATCCACCCGCCACCGGCCGCCCGCAACAACAGGAGATCCCGTCATGACCGCTCCGCACGCGATGATGTCAGCCTCCGCCCCGCAGCCCCCCGCGGGGGCGGGACCCGCGGCGCCCGAAGCGTCGGAAGAGATGACCGTTGAGACGCGCTTCGGCCCGCTGACCTGCACGCCGCAGGCGGTGATCGACATGCCGCAGGGAGGGCCGCTCGGCTTCGCCCAGCACCGGCGGTTCGCCCTCCTCGACCTGCCGAACCCGCAGCTCGCGCGGTTCCGCCTGTTGCAGAGCCTGGCCGACCCCGAGCTGTCCTTCGTCGTCGTGCCGACGGACCGCGACGGCGGCCTGATCGCCCCGAAGGACGTGGACGAGGCCTGCGCCGCGGCCGGCATCCAGCCGGCGGACGCGGTCATCCTGCTGATCGTCACCGTCCGCCGCACGCCCAAGGGCACCACCATGACGGCCAACCTTCGCGCCCCGGTCATGCTCGACGTCAAGCGCCGGACGGCGCGCCAGATCGTGCTGTCGAACCCGGACTATCCGATCCAGCACGCGCTGTGAGTGCGGGCGCCCCGGCGCAATCGGGGTGCGGGCGGTGCGGATGAAGCGGTGCTTACCGAACGTGATTAAACGCTTGTTAAGCGCGGGAGGGGAAGATGCCGGCCATGCGACCCAGAGACGCCGATAGCCGTGGTCCGGAGCGGTCCCCGGACGCGCAGCCGGTGATCCGGCTGCACGAGATGACGGCGGTCATCCTGTGCGGCGGGATGGGCACGCGGCTGCGCGAGGAGACCGAGTTCAAGCCCAAGCCGATGGTGGAGATCGGCGGGCGGCCGATCCTTTGGCACATCATGAAGCACTACGCCCATTTCGGGGTGCGCAACTTCGTGCTGTGCCTCGGCTACCGCGGCGACGTGATCCGCGACTACTTCCTGAACTACCAGGTCCGCAACTGCGACTTCGCCGTCGATCTGCGCACCGGCGGCATCGAGACGCTGTCGAACGGCATCGCCGAGGACTGGCGCGTGGTGCTGGCCGAGACCGGCCAGGACACGCTGACCGGATCGCGGCTGCGCCGGGTCCTGCCCTATCTGCGCGGCAACAGCTTCTTCGCCACCTATGGCGACGGGCTGTCGGACGTCGACCTCGACGCGCTGCTCGCGCATCACCGCCGCTCGGGCCGGGCGGCGACGGTGACGGCCGTGCACCCGTCCTCGCGCTATGGCGAGCTGTCGATCCACGGCGGCCTGGTCAAGTCGTTCCACGAGAAGCCGCAGGTCACCGAGGGCTGGATCAACGGCGGCTTCATGGTCTTCGAGCACCGGGCCTTCGACGGGCTGGGCCCGACGGACAACGTCGCGCTGGAGACTGGCGTCCTCGAGGCCCTGGCCCGGCAGGGGGAGCTGGCCGTCTATCAGCATGACGGCTTCTGGCAGTCGATGGACACCTATCGCGAGATGTGCCTGCTCAACGAGCTCTGGGCAAACGGCGAGGCGCCATGGCGGATCTGGGAACGACGTCGCCTGTCGGCATAGACGCCTCGTTCTGGCGCGACCGATCGGTCTTCGTCACCGGCCACACCGGATTCAAGGGCGGGTGGCTGAGCCTGTGGCTCGCCCGGCTCGGCGCGCGGGTGACGGGCTATGCCCTGGAGCCGCCAGCCGAAGGCGTCTTCCGCGCGGCCGGGCTGGAGCGCGACGTCCGCACGGTCATCGCCGACATCCGCGACGCCGGCCGCCTGACCCAGGCGCTGACGGCGGCGCGGCCGGAGGTCATCTTCCACCTCGCCGCGCAGCCGCTGGTCCTGCGCGGCTACGCGGCGCCGGTCGAGACCTTCGCCACCAACGTCATGGGGACGGTCCATCTGCTGGAGGCGGCGCGGCGCCTGAAGGGCCTGCGCGCCATCGTCGTCGTCACCTCGGACAAGGTCTACGACAACCGGGAATGGGTCTGGGGCTATCGCGAGCGGGACGCGCTCGGCGGGCACGAGCCCTACGGCGCCAGCAAGGCCTGCGCGGAGCTGGTCGTGGACGCCTATCGCCGCAGCTTCTTCGCCGGCGGGGAGCGCGGCGCGGAGGTCGGCGTGGCGACGGCGCGCGCCGGCAACGTGATCGGCGGCGGCGACTGGGCCGAAGACCGGCTGGTCCCGGACGCGATACGGGCGTTCCGCGCCGGCGAGCGGCTGCGCCTGCGCAACCCGCTGGCCACGCGGCCCTGGCAGCACGTGCTGGAGCCGCTGGCGGGATACCTCCTCCTCGCCCAGCGGCTGGCGAGCGCGCCCGAGGCCGCCTCCGGCGCCTGGAACTTCGGGCCCGGCCCCGCGGACACGCGGTCCGTCCACTGGGTCGCCGACGAGCTCGTCCGGCTTTGGGGCGACGGGGCCGGCTGGCACCTCGACAACCGCGCCATGCCGCACGAGGCGCGCCTGCTCGCCGTCGATTCGACGAAGGCGACGACCGGCCTCGGCTGGCGCTCGCTGTGGTCGGTGGAGCGGGCGCTCGACCGCTCCGTCTCCTGGTACCGGGCGCAGCATCACGCGGCCGACCTCCGCAGCCTGACCATCGATCAGATCGAAGAGTATTCCGATGCGGCATAGCACCCGCAGGTCCAACAGCAAGGGTTTCGTTCAAGATCCAATCCGGGTGTCACCCCCGGGCGCGATCCGGGGGTCCAGCGCCCGGTGCCCCGGATGCCCGGGTCAGGCCCGGGCATGACATTCGAGGCAAGGTCCATGGCTTCAGTATCCCAACCCGCCTCCGACACCGCCGCGCGCGAGATGGCGGCGCCCTCCGGAGACGCGTTGGCCGGCGATGCGCCGGCCTGCCGGTTCTGCCGCGCGCCGCTCACCCACCGCTTCGCCGACCTCGGCATGACGCCGCTGGCGAACGCCTACCGGACGGCCGCGCAGCTTCGCGAGCCGGAGCGGTTCTACCCGCTGCGCGCCGCCGTCTGCGACCGCTGCTTCCTCGTGCAGCTCGAGCATCTCTGCGCCCCGGAGGAGCTGTTCCGCGACTATGCCTATTTCTCCTCCTTCTCGGAAAGCTGGCTGCGGCACGCGGCGCGCTACGCGGCAATGGCAACCGAACGGTTCGCGATCGGCGGCGAGAGCCAGGTGGTCGAGATCGCGAGCAACGACGGCTACCTGCTGCAGTACTTCCAGGAGCGCGGCGTTCCGGTGCTCGGCATCGAGCCGGCGGAGAACGTCGCCGCCGTGGCCGCGGCCAAGGGCATCCCGACCCTGACGCGGTTCTTCGGCGTGGAGACGGCGCGCCTCCTGGCCGAGCGCGACCAGCGGGCGGACCTGCTGATCGCCAACAACGTGCTGGCGCATGTGCCCGACATCAACGACTTCGTCGCCGGGCTCGCCATCGCGCTGCGGCCCACGGGCGTGCTGACCGTGGAGTTCCCGCACCTGCTGAACCTTATCCGGCAGGGCCAGTTCGACACGATCTACCACGAGCACGTCTCCTACCTCTCGCTGCTGACCGTCGAGCGCATCTTCGCGGCGCACGGGCTGACGGTGTTCGACGTGGAGGAGCTTCCGACCCATGGCGGCTCGCTGCGGGTCTTCGCCCGCCACCGCGACGCGGCGGGCGCGGTCGCCCACAGGGTCGGCGAGATGCGGGCGCGCGAGCGCGCGGCCGGCCTCGACCGGATCGCGACCTACGGCGCCTTCGCCGAGCGGATCAAGGCGATCAAGCGGGGCCTGCTCGCCTTCCTCATCGAGGCGAAGTTCACCGGCAGGCGGATCGTCGGATACGGCGCCGCGGCCAAGGGCAACACGCTGCTGAACTATTGCGGCATCCGCGACGACTTCCTCGACTACGTGGTCGACATCAGCCCGCACAAACAGGGGCTGTTCCTGCCCGGCACGCACATCCCGATCCACCACCCCGACCGGGTGCGCGAGACGCGGCCGGACTACCTTCTCGTCCTGCCCTGGAACCTCAAGGACGAGATCATGGAGCAGATGGCCTTCATCCGCGACTGGCGCGGGCGGTTCGTGTTCCCGATCCCCACGGTGCGGGTGGTGGCGTGATCTTTCGCGAGACGGGGCTGCGCGGCGCCTATCTGGTGGTGCCGGAACGGCTGGAGGACGAGCGCGGCTACTTCGCCCGCACCTGGTGCGCGCGGGAGTTCGGCGAGCTTGGCCTCGAGACCAGCTTCAGCCAGTGCAACACCTCCTTCAACCCGCGGGCAGGGACCCTGCGGGGGCTGCACTACCAGATCGGCGAGGGCGCGGAGGCCAAGCTGATCCGCTGCATCCGCGGCCGCATCTTCGACGTCATCGTCGACCTGCGCCCGGACTCGCCGACCTATCGCGGCTGGTTCGCGACCGAGCTCAACGAGGAGAATGGTCATATGGTCTATGCGCCCGGCGGGTTCGCGCACGGCTTCCAGACGCTGGCCGACGGCTCCGAGGTGTTCTACCAGATCTCCGCGCCCTACCGGCCGGAGCTCGCCCGCGGCGTGCGCTGGGACGATCCGTCCATCGGCATCGTCTGGCCGCCGGCCGAGGAACGCATCATCTCGGCGCGCGACCGCGCGCTGCCGCTCCTCGCGGCGGAGGCGCCGTGCTGACCATCGACGAAAGCGCGCGCATATCGCCGCTGGCCGACATCGAGGAGTCGGTGCGCGGCAGCCGCATCGTCATCGAGGCGGGCGTGGTCATCGATTCCTTCGTCAAGGTCAAGCCGGCCGGCGGCAGCGGCGACCTGCGCATCGGCCCCAACAGCGTCATCAACTCCGGCACCGTGATCTATCTCGGCAACGGCGTGACGATCGGCCGCGACGTGGCGATCGCCGCCAACTGCACCCTGGCGCCGGTCAACCACGAGTACCGCCGCCGCGACCGGCCGATCCGCGAGCAGGGATTCCAGCCCAGCCGCGGCGGCATCGTCATCGAGGACGATGTCTGGATCGGCGCCAACACGGTGCTGCTCGACGGCGCCCGCCTGCGGCGGGGCTGCGTGGTGGGCGCCGGCTCCCTGGTCCGGGGCGAGCTGCCCCCCTACTCCATCAACGTCGGCAGCCCGGCGCGCACCATCGGATACCGGACATGAGCTTCACCGTCCTCGGCGCCTCCGGCTTCATAGGCTCGCATCTGGTCCGGTATCTGCACGAGAGCGGCGAGAGCTGCTTTGCCCCCGACCGCGGCGACCCTTCGGTCTTCGCGCGGCCGCTGGGGCACGTGATCTTCTGCATTGGGCTGACGGCCGATTTCCGGACGCGGCCCTTCGACACGGTCGAGGCGCATGCCTGCGTCCTGCAGGAAGTGCTGCGCCGGGCGAAGTTCGACTCCCTGCTCTACCTCTCCTCGACCCGCGTCTATCGCGGCCTGGCTTCGGGCGAGGAAGACGCGCCGATCACCGTCAACCCGCAGGACGCCGACGACCTCTACAACCTGTCGAAGCTGACGGGGGAGGCCCTGTGCCTGGCGTCCGGCCGCCCGGGGACGCGCGTCGTGCGGCTGTCGAACGTCTATGGTCCCGGCATGCCCGGCGAGAACTTCCTGGCCGCGATCACGCGGGACGCGGTGGCCCACGGCGCCGTTCGCCTTCGCACGGCGCGGACCGCCGCCAAGGACTACGTTTGCGTCGAGGACGCCGTCCCGGTTCTGGCCCGCATCGCCGTTGCCGGCCGGCAGCGGCTCTACAACGTCGCCGGCGGCGAGAACGTCGAAAACGGGGTCCTGGTCGACCGGCTGCAGGCGCTTACGGGCTGCCGCGTGTCGGTGGAGGCGGACGCGCCGGCGCCCGTCTTCCCGCCGATCTCCATCGAACGGGCGCGCCGCGAGTTCGGCTTCGCCCCGACCGGCCTGCTGGCCAATCTCGACCGGCTGGTGCGGGACATCCGAGAGGAGCTGATCGCCCGTGATTAAGATCGACCTCGAAGCCGGAACCGTGACCGTCGCCGAGAACGGCGAGGAGCGGGTCTGGCCGATGGACAGCCGCGAGGCGTTCTCCGTCGTCTCGCGCGCCTGGCTGCGCTGCGGCTGGGACAACAAGTACGTCTACGGCTTCTCCTGGATGGGCCGGCCGATCATCCAGCTTCCGGAGGACATGATCCGGATCCAGGAGGTGGTGTACCGGCTGAAACCCGACGTGATCGTCGAGACCGGCGTCGCCCATGGCGGCTCGCTGATCTTCTACGCGAGCCTGTGCAAGGCGATGGAGCGCGGCCGCGTCATCGGCATCGACATCGAGATCCGGCCGCACAACCGCAAGGCGATCGAGGCACACGAGCTCGCCGGCTTCATCACGCTGGTCGAGGGCAGCTCGACCGATCCGGCGATCGTGCAAAAGGTGAAATCGCTGGTCGCGCCGGGCGAGGCCGCGATCGTCATCCTCGATTCCAATCACAGCAAGCAGCACGTCCTGGACGAGCTGGAGGCCTATGCCGATCTGGTCTCGGTCGGTTCCTACATCGTCGCCTGCGACGGCATCATGGGCCAAGTCGTCGGTGGGCCGCGGACGGCGCCGGACTGGAGCTGGAACAACCCGACCGAGGCCGCGGCCGCGTTCGCCGCGCGCCGCGACGACTTCGTGATCGAGCCCCCGCCCTTCCCCTTCAACGAAGGGAACGTGACCGAGATGGTCACCTACTGGCCGGGCGCCTGGCTGAAGCGGGTGAAGTAGCGCGACTTCCGGACGGCGGGCGCCCGCCTGCTTCGAGCGAGCGCATTTGAAGACCATCCTGACAGAGGCAAGATCCGGCTGTCATGCCCGGAGGTGATCCGGGCGCCCATCGTGCCGCGGCTCCGTGGATTGCCGGGTCAGGCCCGGCAATGACGATCGAGAACAATCGAGAGCGGGTTTCAACGCGGCGAATGCCCCACGTTTCCTGTGTCGAAGCCTGAACCGGACAGCCGTGGATTGGATCAAGCCCGGGCATGACGCCGAAGAGGCGCGACAAACCCTCGCGATTCCCGCATTAGCGCAGCCCGTGCCGCTCGACGAGCGTTTCCATCGTCTGCTGAAAGGCCGGCACGAAGCGATCGCGCCGGAACATGTCCGAGTCGAGCAGGGTCTGGCGCAGGGTACGGCGCAGCGCGGCCAGCCGGTCGGGGTCGCGCGCCAGGGCGGTCGCCGTCGCGACGTAGTCGTCGATCGTGGTGCGGCTGAGATCGCCGAGGCCGGCGTGGTTGAGGATGGCGTGACTGATGCGCTGGTGGAAGCTTTCGCCCGCCAGGCTGACGACGGGCACGCCCATCCACAGCGCGTCGCAGGTCGTGGTGCCGCCGGTGAGCGGGAAGGTGTCCAGCGAGATGTCGATCTCGTTGTAGGCGTGCAGGTGGCGGCCGGGTTCGTTCCGCATGAAGAACAGGCGGTCGCCCGACACGCCGTGCTTGGCGAACTCCGCGACCAGGTGTTGGCACATCAGGGTCGAGCCGTCGCGCGCGCGGACGACCAGGAAGCGTGAGCCGGGGACCTCGTTCATCACGCGGGCCCAGACCGCGACCGCCTCGCGCGTGAACTTGTAGGGGTTGTTCAGCGTGCCGAAGGTGACGGCGCCGGTCTTCACGCAGGGCGGCGTCGGATCGACCTCGGCCCGCCCCATGTCGGTGAAGCAGATCCAGGCGCCGGGGAGCTCCAGCGGCGTCTCGACGAGCAGGTCGTCCCGCGTCGGGCGGATGAAGCGGTCCGTCACCATGTAATCGATCTGCGGCATGCCGCAGGTGAAGGGATAGCCGAGCCATTCGATCTGGACCGGCGCCGGGCGGTAGGCGAGCACGGCCGTTCGGCTGTGCTGGGTTATGCCGTTGAGGTCGAACAGGATGTCGATGTCGTCGGAGCGGATCGTCGCGGCGATGCTCGGGTCCGGCTCGTTCTCGACGAAGCGGAAGGCGGTGACCAGGCCTTCGATCCGACGCTCGACCGCGTCGCCCGTCTTGCGGGGCGAGTAGCAGAAGACCTCGAACCGGTCGCGATCATAGGCCTCCAGCAGCGGCATCATGCACTTCGCCACGGAGTGGCTGTTGAGATCCGACGACAGGATGCCGAGCCGGATGCGCCCGCCCGGCCGCCGGTCGGGAAGAGGCGGCAGCGGGTTCAGCTTCGCCTGTTTCTCGTTGGCGGCACCCCAGCGGCGATGCAGCCGGACCAGATGGTCGCTCCGCTCCGGCGTGTCCGCCATCGGCAGCATGTGGAGGAAGGCCTGCGGCAGCATGCGCGCCGGGATCTGGTCCGCCAGCGCCCAGACATCGCCCAGGCTGGCGATGCCGTCGAAATCGCAGGTGTGCCGGAAGGCCTTCAGCGGAAAGGCGAAGTTCTGCGGACGATAGGTTTCCAGCATCATGGCCGCGTGGGCCCGGATGTTGGCTTCGTCCGGCCTCCTGAGCAGCTGGAGGATTTCGCAGATCACCAGATGCGCCTCGAGGTGGCGGGGGCGCAGTTCGAGGACCTTCCGCAGGACCGCGTAGGCCTTGGCCGGGTCGGTCGAGAAGAAGCAGCCGCTCAGCGCGTGATAGACCTCCGCATTGTCGGGATCGAGCTCGATCGAGCGCAGGAAGGCCTCCTGGGCGGCGTCGATCTTCCCCGCCATGAAGAGCGCCAGCCCGAGCCGGTACCAGAGCCCGGGCTCGTCCGGATGCAGGTCGAGCTGCTCGCGCAGCAGCGCGACGGCCTCCTCCCCCTTCCCGAGATCGAGCAGGACGCCGGCGAGATTGGCGGTGGTGCCCCACCGGTCGGGCGCCAGCGCCCTGGCCTTCTTCAGCATTTCGAGCGCCTGGTCGAAACGGCCATGCGCCCGTTCCATCAAGGCGACGTTGTTGATGTAGTCGGGGTCTTCCGGCCGCAGCGCCAGCGCCTGACGGTAGCAGGCCGCCGCGACCTCCAGGTTCCCCAGCTTCTCCTCGGCGTGACCGAGATTGTTGTGGGCGTTGTGGGCTTCCGGATCGTCGGGCGCCTGATCCAGATAGGCGCGGTAGCTGTCGCGCGCCTCTGCGTAACACTCCTCCTCCAGATAAAGGTCGCCGATGGACTTGTGGAGATGGACGGCCGTGGGATTGAGCCGCAGCCCGGCGCGATATTCCTCGATCGCCGCGAATGGCTGCCCCAGCCGGCGCAGCGCCACCGCGAGGTTGGTGTGAAAGCCGGCGTTGTTCGGGTTGAGGCGAAGCGCGGCGCGGCACTCCTCGGCCGCCTCCTCGTTCCTCTCCGCCTTGAGCAGGGCCGCCGCAAGGTTGCCGTGATAGTCGGCGTTGTTGGGCTTCTCGCGAACCGCCCGCGCGATGAGATCGACGGCCTCCGCGAACCGGCCCGTCTGCAACCGGACCACGCCGAGCAGATGCAGGGCGTCCGGATTCCGGGGCGCGGCCTCCAGGACCTCGGCATAGGCGGCCTCCGCGGCGGCGAAATCGCCGGCCATCTGGCGGCGCAGCCCGTCCTGCAGACGCTCCGCCAGGTTCGGCCCGGCCTGCGGCCCCTCGGCACCCCGGCGGGGCTTCCGCGTCTTCTTCCCTGCCGTCTTCCGGCCGGCGAGCGGTCCTGCCATTCCCCTCTCCCGAATAGCGGGCAGCCGGCCGATCCCGCCGGCAGCCCGGCAGAAGCTGGCAGAACATCCTTAGCAAAGCCTTTAAGGAGCGATTTCGCGCAAAAATTGCGGATCGGCAGGTTCTGCCGTCCCGGCAAATTCTGCCGGGCAAGGCGGGCGCGGCCGGGAAGGATTTTCCCGGTGTCCCGGCCCGCCCGGCCGCCTGCGGCGCCTAACCGCTTGACGTTCCGGGCGGGGCGCCCCCGGCGGGCGATGGCACGGCGATTGCGAGAGATCCGGCGGGATCGTGCGTTCGATCCCGCGGGGCAGGTAGCCCCGGATAGCAGGACGCTATGTCAACCATCCAAGTAGGAGATTCCGAAGATGGCTCTTAACGTTATCTCGAACTACGCCGCCAACGTTGCGCACCGCAACCTGACGGCGTCGGACGCGGCGGCCACCTCGTCGCTGGCCAAGCTGTCGTCCGGTACCCGCGTGGTCACGGCCCGGGACGACGCGGCCTCGCTCGCCATCGGCTCTCGCCTGAACCTCGAGGTCAACGCCCTCAAGCAGGCGAGCGTGAACGCCGGTCAGGCGATCTCGATGCTGCAGATCGGCGAAGGCGCCATGGGCAAGGTGCAGGACATCCTGACCCGGATGAAGACCCTGGCGGTGCAGGCCAGCTCCGGCCAGCTCTCGGCGACCGAGCGCAACATGCTCGACACCGAGTACCAGGCCCTGCTCGCCGAGGTCGATCGCATCGCCGAGGACACCGAGTTCAACGGCAACCAGCTCGTCAACGGCGTGACCCAGATCACCAGCGGCTTTACCGGCTCGGCCGGCGTGATCAACGTCTCCGCCACCGGCTTCTTCGAAAACGCGGGCGGCGACGACGGCACGCTGGCTTTCACCTTCGACAGCGCCGGCGGCGGCACCTTCACCCTGACCGCCAGCGACGCGGCGACGGGCACGGCGAGCACCTACCAGGCCACGCTGTCGATCGACGCCTTCGATGTCGATACCGTGGGCTCGACGGCCTTTCTGGTGACCGGCACGGCCGTCAAGCTGCAGTCGACCGACGACGGGGTCAAGGGCTTCCTGACGATCACGTTGAACGACGAGTTCGACGGTTCCAACAGCACGTTCTCGGGCGCGGCGGTCAACTTCGCCACCGAGAACGCGAACTCCTACAGCTTCAAGATCGGCTCCGGCACGCGGCAGCATGACCAGATCACGGTCGCGCTGGACGGCATCGGCAGCCAGCAGCTGGGCATCGCCAACACCGACGTCACCACGCAGGCGAACGCCGACGCGGCGTCGGAGGCCCTGTCTCTGGCCGTCGACACGCTCAACAACTCGCGGGCGAATGTCGGCGCCTCGCAGAACCGTCTCGACTTCGCCGCGGCGAACATCGCGACGGCGACGGAGAACGCCGAGGCCGCCCGGTCGAGCCTCATGGACCTCGATATCGCTGCGGAGATGACGAACTTCACCTCCAAGCAGATCCTGGTCCAGGCCGGCGTCTCGATGCTGGCCCAGGCCAACCAGATGCCGCAGAACCTGCTGCGTCTGTTCCAGTAGGCCGCTCAACGGGACCGGAGAGGGGACGATCCTCCCTCTCCGGGACCCCGTAGGGATAACACGATCTTAAGGGATCACGTGCCATGGACATCAAGCTCGTGTCACAGCTGTCGCCGGCCGCAACGGTGGCCGACGCTGCGCGCGCGCCGGTGGCGGCCAAGCACCCGCAATCCGAGCCACGGACCCAGATCGACGGCGACGGAAAGCGGATCGCGGAACGAGCGGCCGAGATCGCCGCCCGGGAGCGGGCGGAGGCGATCAAGGCCCTGCAGGGTCCGGAGGTTCCGCGCCTGGTCGCGGTACGGGCGGAGCTGAACGTCGACGAGGCAAGCCGCCGCATCTTCGCGCGCATCTTCGACCGGGAAACGGGCGAGTTCGTGCGCCAGATCCCGGCCGAGGAAAAGCTGCGCCTCCTCGGCATCACGCGTGAGCAGTTCAGCCGGATCTTCAAGACGGACGTCTAGGAGACCGGGAGGGAGTAGCCGGTATGGTCGAAGGCATCAATCTCAGCAATCTCTCGGTGGACAGCCGCGGCCGGGTTTCCTTCTCCGGCATCGGTTCGGACATCGACTGGGAGTCCGCGATCAACAACATCATGGCCGCCCGGCGCATCCCGGTCGACACGCTCGAGAAGCGCATCACCCAGAACGACGAGAAGATCGCCGCCTACAAGGACCTGCGCACGCTGCTCCTCGGTCTCCAGGACTCGCTGAGCAAGCTCCGCGGCGCGGTCACGCTGGACGGCACCGGAAGCATCTTCAACGCGAAGCAGGCCTTCGCTTCGGTCAGCCGCACCGACGGCGGCACCCCGACCGCCGCGGCGAGCCTGATCGGCGTCACCGTGACCAACGCCGCGGCCGCCGGCAGCCACACGATCGAGATCATCCGCACCGCGACCGCCCACAAGGTCGGCAGCGGCGCCTTCTCCAGCCTGACCGACGATCTCGGCACCGCGCGCGGCGGGGCCGCCGGTTCGATCGCCGGCAGCTTCGACATCAACGGCGTGACGATCGAAACCTACGGCACCGACAGCCTGCAGGACCTGCGCGACCGGATCAACGCCGCCAACACCGGCGCCAACGCGACCGGCGTCACCGCGAGCATCGTCTCCGTCGGCGCGAACGAGCATTACCTGATCCTCACGGCGGACAAGACCGGCACCCCGATCACGATCGACAACGAGGTGGGCGGCATCCTGAGCGGCATCGGGATCTCCGGCGACGGCGGCGCGACGTTCCTCAACGAGCTGCAGACGGCGCAGACGGCGCAGCTCTACGCCGACGGCCTCCTCGATCCGTCGCGGTACCGGTCGGGCCTGGTGGCCAGCCACACCGCGGCCCTCGGCGACTTCACCTCTGTCACCGGCGGGCCGCACAGCTTCGAAATCCGCGACGCGGGCGGCGCCCTGCTGAAGACCGTGTCCTACGACGACACGGACACGCTGCAGTCGCTGGCGGCCAAGATCACCGACGCGGGCGCGGGCATCACCGCGAGCGTCGTGCAGGAGAACGGGCGGTACCGCCTGGAGATCGCCAAGGACGACGGCGGCGCCATCACCCTGGGGAACGACACGGGCTCCCTGCTCTCGGATCTCAACGTCGCCAAGAAGCCGTTGCTCATCGAGCGGGCCAGCAACACGATCAACGACCTGTTTGCCGGCGTCACGCTCAGCCTCTACCAGGCGGAGCCGGGCACGCAGATCAGGCTGGACGTCGAGCAGGACCTGACCTCGGTGAAGACGGCGATCGCCAAGTTCGTGGACGCCTATAACGCGGTCAAGGCCTTCATCAACGCCCAGAACCAGGCGCCGCGAACGGCCTCCTCGGCGGACGAGACGCCGGACGGCGTCCTGCGCGGGTCCCGCACGCTGGCGAACATCGAGGCGAGCCTCAGCAGGATCCTCGGCGCCGGCGCGGCCGGAACCAAGGGCGCCTATTCCGTCCTGGCGCAGATCGGAATCACCTTCGTCAACAACAACACCATCGACGACCCGCGGCTCGAGGACACCCTCGTGATCGACGAGGCAAAGCTGGACGAGGCGCTGCTCAACAACCCAAGCGACGTCCGCCGGCTGTTCGCCTTCGAGATGACGTCCTCCGATCCGCGGGTGACGCTGCTCGGCTTCACCGGGGCCACGGCCTATAACGGCGACGGCTACACCCTCAACCTCACCCATGACGGGACGAGCCTGACCGGCGCCGACTTCAACGGGGTGGCCGGATCGGCCACGGTCAACGGCAGCATCATCAGAGCGACGGATGCCACCGGCGCCGCCGGCCTGACCCTGCACTACTCCGGCAACGGCGACGCCTCCGGGATCCGGATCGACGTCACGATCGGTCTCGGCGCGCAGCTCTTCTTCGAGCTCGAAAGCATCCTCGACAGCAGCACCGGCTCCATCCAGGCCGAGATCGACACCCTGACCGATCAGAACGACGCGGCCGAGGAGCGCATCGACGCGATGCTCCAGCGCCTGGACTATCAGCGCGAGCAGCTGACGGCCCGCTTTATCGCCATGGAGACGGCGCTCGCCACCATGAGCAGCATCATGGACAACCTCCGCCAGACGGTGGACGCCTGGTACGCCGACAAGTATTGATCGCCGGCCGCCCGGCACGACCCGCCTTCGTCCGACCGAAACAGCAAGCGGAAACGATCGAGCACCATGACTCCCGCGATGGCCTACCTGTCCCAGCAGCTTGCGGGCGCGTCGCCCGCGCGGCGCGTCGCGATGCTGTACGATCGCGCGATCGGCGCGCTCCGCGACGCCGTGCAGGCGATCGAGGCCGGCGACATCCAGCGCCGCTGGAACGCCAACCGCCAGGCCGGCGAGATCATCGAGGCGCTGTGGGTCACCCTCGACATGGAGCGCGGCGGGGAGATCGCCGCCAATCTCGATCGCCTTTACGGCTTCATGCTGAACCACCTGATGGGCGTGGACCTGCGGAACGATCCGAAGCCGGCGCAGGACGTCATCGACCTTCTGGAGCCGCTGCGGCGATCCTGGCATGAGCTCGCGGCCCGCGAGGACGGCGCCAGAGCGCCGACCCCACCGGAGGGCCGGCCGGCGGCGGACGGGAACCGGACCTCGGACCAGGGCCCGGCGACGTCGGGCGCGCCGACGACGAAGATCACCCTCTCCGCCTAAGGCGGGATTCGGATCGCACCGGAGTCACGGACTCTCCGGTCATGCCCGGGCCCGACCCGGCACCCCACGAACCGACGGCACCGCCGGCTGGATGCCCGGGTCGAGCCCGGGCATGACAAGAGGGAGCGCCCCTTCCACAGCCGAGCGGGCTCCGCCGTAGATCCTCTCCGACACAGCCCTTCTCCGCGCCCGGGTCCTTCGCCCGGGCGTCTTGCTTCCCGCCGCCCCGTCATTCCTGCCGGTCCTCGGGCAGAAACTTCCGGGCCCCGGCAGAAAAATTTGCCTCGAGTTGCATCCACCGCCCGCGAACGCAGGGACACTCCGCGGCCTTTTGCGTTTTATTTCAATATGTTACCTCATCCGGCCCGGTTTGGCCCACCGCTTGCCTAGAGCTAAGGCACGGGAAAGACCGTCCGCGATCGCCCCGATGGCGGTCGCCCGGGCCGAGGACGCCCGGTCGGTCGAACGGAATTTTTGCGCCGAGCCATGGAACGGCCGATCTGGATCGGTCGATCGGCGTCGAACAGGGGATGACATTATGGCTCTTAACGCGATCTCCAACTACGCCGCCAACGTTGCGCACCGGAATCTCACGGCCTCGGACGCGGCGGCCACCTCGTCGCTGGCCAAGCTGTCCTCCGGCACGCGCGTGGTCTCGGCGCGGGACGACGCGGCCTCGCTCGCCATCGGCTCGCGGCTCAACGCCGAGGTCCATGCGCTCCGGCAGGCGAGCGTGAACGCCGGTCAGGCGATCTCGATGCTGCAGATCGGCGAAGGCGCGATGCGGGAAGTTCAGGACATCCTGATCCGTATGAAGACCCTGGCGGTGCAGGCCAGCTCCGGCCAGCTCTCGGCGACCGAGCGCCGCATGCTCGACAACGAATACCAGGCCCTGCTCGCCGAGGTCGATCGCATCGCCGAGGACACCGAGTTCAACGGCAACCAGCTCGTCAACGGCCTGACCCAGATCACCGGCGGCGTTACCGGCTCGGCCGGCGTGGTCAACGTCGCCGCCACCGGCTTCTTCGAAAACACGGCCGGCGACGACGGCTCGCTGTCCTATGCCTACAACAGCGCCGGCGGCGGCACCTTCACCCTGGTCGCCACCGACGCAGCCTCGGGCTCGGCGGCCACGTACCAAGCCACCCTGTCGCTCGACTACATCGACACGGCAACGGGCCTGATGGTCACCGGCACCGCCGTCAAGCTGGAATCGGCCAATTCCGACGACAAGGGGTTCCTGACGATCACCTTGAACGCCTCGTTCAACCCTACCGCCGGGTTCACGAACGACCCCCTCAATTTCCAGACCGTCAACACGAACTCCTACAGCTTCAAGGTGGGGTCGGGCACGGCGCCGCAGGACGAAATCACCGTGTCGATGAACGGCATCGGCGCGCAGCAGTTGGGCCTCGTCAACACGGACATCACCAATCCGGAGAACGCGGACGCGGCGTCGGACGCGCTGTCGCTCGCCGTCGATACGCTGAACACCCTGCGCGCCGAGATCGGCGCCTCGCAGAACCGTCTCGACTTCGCCGCGGCGAACATCGCCACCGCCGTCGAGAACGCCGAGGCGGCGCGCAGCGACCTCATGGACCTCGACATCGCGGCCGAGATGACGAACTTCACCTCGAAGCAGATCCTCGTCCAGGCCGGCGTCGCCATGCTGGCCCAGGCCAACCAGATGCCGCAGAACCTGCTGCGCCTGTTCCAGTAGAGACTTAGGAGAATCCGAATCATGAACGTGATCACCGGCTACCGCCTGGAGGAGCTGATGGCGGCCTCGCCGAGCCGCCTCGTCGTGATGCTCTATGACGAAGCGATCGCGGCGCTGCGCGTGGCCATCGAGTCCTGCAAGGCCGGCGACGTCGAACGGCGCTGCAACGCGGTGACCGCGGCCACGGAGATCGTCGGGTATCTCTACATGCATCTCGATCTCGAGCGCGGCGGCGAGGTCGCGCGCAATCTCGGCGCGATCTACGGCCACGTCATCGGCCGGCTGCCGATGGTGAACCTCTACAACGACCCGGAGGTGGCCGAGGAGGCGATCGAGCTGCTCGAGCCGCTGCGCCGCTCGTGGGACCAGCTCGACCTGCAGCTGCAAGCGGAGGCCGCCGAGGCCGCCCCGCTGGACCCAGCGGTCGCGCCGGGCGCCGTCGCCCACGACCCCGTGGCAACCGGCGCCGGCGACTGATCCCCTTCGCGACCGGCCCTTACGCAATCAGCCAGGACGGCGACAACCGCAATGGATGCGATCGCATTCGATACCGTCTTCGCCGGCGGCCGGACCGCGTCGCCGCGCGGTGCCACCGGCGGATCAGGCTCCTTCGCCGATCTCCTGCCGCCGGACGAGCCCGACCGCGCCCCGCCTGCGTCCAAGGAACCGCGGAGCAGCGACCCGGACCGGCCGCGCCCGGAGTCTTCCCGCCAGACATCCTCCCGCTCGGACGGATCGCGCCCGCGGGACGGCGCGCCGGCCGACGAGCCGGACGCCGCCGACGCGACCGAGGGCGCGGCCCCGTTGGCCGCCGCCGCGGCGCAGACGGGGACCGGCACGCCGCCCGCCGGATCCATGCCGGGCGGCGCGGCCGGCGGCCCGATGGCGGCCAATGGGGCGGCCAATGGGGCGGCCGAGGCCGCGCCGGACGCAGCCGCCGCGCAGACGGGCCAAGAGGCGGCGGCAAAGGCCGCCGCGCGCGGGCAGCCGACCGGCAGCTCCGCGGCAACAAGCCCGGCAACGCCGAACCCGGCCGCCACGACCGCATCGGCTCCGCCGCCGGGATCCGGAGCGGCCAAGGAGGCGCCGACGCTTCCGGCGACCGCGGGCGGACCGCACGCGGCCGAGCCCGACCTGCCGGCGCCCCCGGTCATGCAACCGCAAACCCGCCCGGCGATGCCCGCGGGCGATCCCGCGGCGGCCGGCCAGGCGCCGCAGCCGGCCGCGCGGATTGCGGGCCGGCCGAACGGCGCCGACCGGCCCGCGGCCGGCGAAGCGATCGCCCGGACCGGCCCAGCGGCGGCGGCGGACCAGACGCGGCCGGATCGCACCGCCGCGGCCGCCGCGACGCAGCCGACCCCGGCCGCAGATGCGCCCGCCGCCGCGCCGGCCGGATTCGCCGACGCCCTCGCCGCAACGAACGGCGATGCCGCCGGCACGCCGACGCCCGGCGGATCCATCGGCAGCGGCCCGCTCGCCGGGACGTCCTCCGCCGCGCCGTCGGGCCAGCCCGGACCGATGGCGGCCACCGGCGGCGACCGGCCGATGCCAGCGCATCCGCCCGTGCCCGAGCAGATCGCCGTTCAAATCCACCGCGGCGTCCAGCGCGGCGCCGACCGGATCGAGATCCGCCTGACCCCCGCCGAGCTCGGGCGCATCGAGGTGCGGCTGGAGCTTGCCCAGGACGGGCGGGTGCAGGCCGCGATCGCGGTCGACCGGCCGGAAACCCTGGACCTGCTGCAGCGCGACGCGCGCAGTCTCGAGCGGGCCCTGCAGGAGGCCGGCCTGAAGGCGGAGAGCGGCGGCCTGACCTTCAATCTCCGCGACGGCGGGCGGCAGGATCTCGGCCCGCAGCCCGGCACCGCGGGCGGCCAGGCGGGCGACCGCGGGCCCGGCGACCGCTCCGGACCGACGCAACCGGCCTCGACCGGCACCGCCGAAGCCGGCGCTCCGCGGCTCCGAGCCGACCGCGCGATCGACATTCGTGTGTAGGAGGATTCGACGATGGAAGTGAACGGCCTTACCGGCAACGCGGCGCCCTCGGCCGGCCAGAGCAAGAGCGCGCTCTCCTCGCTGACGGACGACCTCGACAACTTCCTGCTGATGCTGACGACGCAGCTCCAGCACCAGGATCCGCTGGAGCCCCTCGACAGCAACGAGTTCACCGCGCAGCTCGTCCAGTTCACCGGCGTCGAGCAGGCCATCCGCACCAACCGGAACCTGGAGGAGCTGATCGGCCTGCAGATGAACAACCAGGCCATCGGCGCCCTGTCCTTCCTTGGAAAGACGATCGAGGCGGCCAGTCCGCAGATCCTGCTCCAGGACGGGACGAGCGAGATCAAATACGAGCTGGGCGAGGGCGCGGCCCAAACGGTGATCACGATCCTCGATTCGTCGGGCAAGCCGGTGCGCGTCGCAACCGCTTCGGGCGATGCGGGCGAGCACAGCTTCACCTGGGACGGCAAGGACAACGACGGCAAGGCGCTGTCCGACGGCGTCTACAGCGTGCAGATCACGGCCGTCGACGCCCAAGGGAAAACGATCGACACCGCGAGCCCGATCGTCACCGGCAAGGTGACCGGCATCGAGGTCAAGAACGGCGAGGTGGTCCTCAGCATCGGCGACCTCGAGATCCCGGCGAGCCGGGTTCTGGCGGTCCGGGAGCCGCCGGCCGCCTGAGACGCGGCCGCTCGCCGGACCGTGAGGGCCGGCGGATCGACGATCGAAGGACAAGGAGCCGAAACGGCGCGGGCGCCCCGCCCCGCGCGGCGATGAAGGAGCGAGACGATGAGTATCTACGGCGCGATGTTCTCGGGCATTTCGGGCCTGGCGGCCCAGAGCCAGGCGCTCGGCATGATCTCGGACAACATCTCAAACGTGAACACGGTCGGCTACAAGCACACCACGGCGACCTTCCACACCCTGGTGACCACCGCCGCGAGCACGACGCATTACTCGCCGGGCGGCGTCCGTTCCCGCCCCTTCCAGCACGTGGATCGCCAGGGCCTGCTGCAGGGCTCGTCCTCGCCGACGGACATCGCCATCGTCGGCAACGGCTTCTTCATCGTGAACGAAGCCGCCACGCCGGGCGTCGGCGACAACTACCTCTTCACCCGCGCCGGCAACTTCTCGATGGACAGACAGGGCAACCTGGTCTCGAACTCGGGCTACTACCTGCAGGGCTGGCGGCTGGACGCCGACGGAAACCTCCCGGCCAACACCAACCTGCTGAACAGCCTGGAGACGGTCAACGTCTCGAACCTGACCGGCAGCGCGCGCGCGACCTCGCGGATCGAACTGGCGATGAACCTGCCGGCGCAGGACCCGGTCAACAGCACCCACAACTTCGAGGTCCAGATCTTCGACAAGCAGGGAAAGCGGCAGGAGATGAGCCTGACCTGGGTCAAGACCGCGAACAACACCTGGGCCCTCATAGCCGGCCTGCCGGGCGACGGCGCCTTCGCCACCGACGACACGACCGGCGCCGCGCTTCTGGAGGGAACCACGAACTTCTTCCCTTCGGCTACGCTGGCGAACACCACCCAGTTCAGCCTCGACAGCGCGGCGGGCGACATCAGCGGCCCGGTCGGCGCCTTCGACGCCAGCACCACGCCCGGCACCATCACGGTAACCATCGGCGGCATCACCTACACCGCGACGCCGGGCACGGACGGCACCCCGGCCGCCGACGTCGGCACGGGTGACACCCTCACCTTCACCGACGGCGGCGGGCGGACCTTCACGCTCAACGTCAACGGCGCCACCACCTATGACCTCGACGATCCGGCGGGACAGGCCGCCCTGGAGGCCGACCTGAATTCCGCCTTCACCGGCGTCGCCTTCAACAACGGCGCGGTGAACGGTCTGCAGATCGCCACGGTGACCTTCAACGCCAACGGCACGATCGGCTCGGTCGTCGGCGTGGCCCCGGCCGCGATCAACGCCGGAAGCCAGCTCGAGTTCTACGTCGATTACGACAACGACCCCCTGACCACCTCGACCCAGGACCGCCAGCTCATCACGCTCGACCTGGGCACGCCCGGCATCGACGACGGGCTCACCCAGTACGAGAGCGAGTTCTTCCCGTCCAAGATCGACCAGGACGGCCTGAGCTTCGGCGCGTTCATCGGCATCACGATCAACGAGAACGGCATCGTCACGGCCCTGTTCGACAACGGCCAGCGGCGCGACATCTTCAAGCTGCCGATCGCCACCTTCCGCAACCCGAACGGGCTGCAGGCGGTGAACGGAAACGCCTATCTCGAGACCATCTATTCGGGCAACGTGCTCCTCCAGCAGGCGAACACGGGCGGCGCGGGAGCGGTGGCGCCGAGCTCGCTCGAAGCCTCGACCGTGGACCTGGCCGAGCAATTCACCAACATGATCATCACCCAGCGCGCCTATTCGGCGAGCGCCAAGATCATCACGACCTCCGACGAGATGCTCGAGGAGCTGGTCCGGATCGCCCAGTAGGCCGGGCCCGTCGGTCGGGGCCCGCGGGCCGCCCGCCCGCCGTCCCTCCTGCGGCGGGTGGGCGGCCGTCCGCACCCGGACCGAAGAGAAATGGTTAACCCTTTGATTTAGGGCTTTTTTAAAGGCGCGGCCCTATCCTGCCCATCGCTGGAAAGCGGCGTATTGACGAATGACGGAGAGAGGTATGTCGTCCGACCGTCCAGGTAGGTCAACATCCGCGATCGGGCCGGAAGGCCTGCCGATCACGCTTGAGGACCTGCCGCCGCCAGGTACCAAGCGCTGGGTCATCCGCCGCAAGGCGGAGGTGGTCGCGGGCGTGCGCGCCGGCCTGATCACGCTGGAAGAGGCCTGCGAGCGCTATACCCTTTCCGTGGAGGAGTTCCTGTCCTGGCAGCGGCTGATCGACCGCCACGGCCTGCGCGGGCTCCGCGTGACGCGGCTGCAGGACTATCGCGGAAGCGAGCGGCGCGGCGACGCGCACCAGAATCGCGGCAACGACACGCATCAGAACTGAGCCCCGCCGCTCGGGGGCGATCCACACGACCACGATCCCACCGGAGCACGACGCACCGGCCAAGGATAAATTGGCCGGAAATAAGTATTGTTAATTTTAGTATAATAATTCTGCACGGATCTTCTCGGCAATTATTGCCGGATCGCTAGGAAAAACTTTCCCAGCGTTAACCGCTTTTTCACCGCCTTTTCATAGCGTTGACCTGCGATCGCCCGCGGCAATCCCGCCGCCGGCGCCGTGTCGGTGTCCGAAGCAGGTTTTCCGGTGAACGCCCTCGTCCAGACTTTGCGCAATCTCGGCCCGCTGCGTCTCGCCGCCCTGGGCGGGGTCGGCCTCGCCCTCATCGGCTTCTTCATCTATCTCATCGCGCGGTTCACCACGCCGGAGATGGCGCTGCTGTACGGCGACCTGGAGATGACCGACAGCGCGGAGATCGTGGAGCGCCTGGAATCGATGGGCGTGCCCTATCGCCTGCGCCGCGACGGCAGCGAGATCCTGGTGCCGGCCGATCAGGCCCTGCGCCTGCGCATGGCGATGGCCGAGGAAGGGCTGCCGAGCGGCGGGTCGGTCGGCTATGAGATCTTCGACCGCGTCGACAGTCTCGGCACGACCAGCTTCGTCCAAGAGGTCAACCGCCTGCGCGCCCTGGAGGGAGAGCTGGCCCGCACCATCCGCTCGATCTCGCAGGTGAAGTCGGCGCGGGTCCATCTGGTGATCCCGCGGCGCGAGCTGTTCTCGCGCGAGCGCTCGGAACCGAGCGCGTCGATCATCCTGATGATGGAGCGCGGGGCCGCGCTTGAGCGCTCGCAGGTCCTCGCGATCCAGCACCTCGTGGCCGCCGCCGTACCGCGCCTGAAGCCGGGCGCCATCTCGATCGTCGACGACCACGGCACGCTGCTTGCCCGCGGCACCGAGGACGACCCGACGACGCTGCTCGCCGGAACGCGGGCGACCGAGATGCGCGTCGCCTACGAGAACCGGATGGCCCGGTCGATCGAGAACCTGCTGCAGCAGTCGCTGGGCTACGGCAAGGTCCGCGCCGAAGTGACCGCGGAGCTGGACTTCGACCAGATCACGAGGAACTCCGAGACCTACGATCCCGACGGCCAGGTCGTCCGCTCCACCCAGCTCATCGAGGAGGAATCGCGCTCCACCGACGGCCAGGGCGAGGCGCCGGTGACCGTCGCCAACAACCTCCCCGATGCCGAGCTCGCGCTGCCCGGCACCGGGCCGCAGAGCATGAGCGAAACGCTGCGCACGGAGGAGACCATCAACTACGAGATCTCGCGGACGGTCGAGACGCATGTCCGCGAGACGGGGAAGGTCCGCCGCCTTTCGGTCGCCGTGCTGGTCGACGGCACCTACGAGACGGGCCCCGACGGCACCGTCACCTACCTGCCGCGCAGCGCCGAGGAGATGAGGCAGATCGAGACACTGGTCCGCTCCGCGATGGGCTACGACGCCGCGCGCGGCGACACGGTCGAGATCGTCAACATGCGCTTCGCCGATGCCGCCCCCTTGGCGGAGGGCGAGCCCCTGTTCCTCGGCCTCACGCGCGACGACCTCATGAAGATCGCCGAGCTCGGCGTGATCGGCCTCATCGGCGTGCTGTTCCTGCTGCTCGTGGTGCGGCCGCTGGTCCTGCGGCTGCTCGAGGCGGAGCCCGAGCCCGAGACGGAGCAGCAGCGCCTGCTGACCGACGAGAGCGAGCTGCCGCCGGCCCTTGCCGCGCCCGACGAGACGCCGGAGTCGGTCACCGACGACGAGGAAGTCGCGCGCGAGATCGACCAGATGATCGACATCAACCAGATCGAAGGCCGTGTCCGCGCCTCCTCGCTTCGCAAGATCAGCGAGATCGTCGAGAAGCACCCCGAGGAGGCCGTCAACATCATGCGCGGCTGGATGTACCAGCAGGGCTGATCGAAACCCGGGACCAGGACGACGACCAGGACGACCATGAGACTGCGTGACGACTACCGCACCCTGACCGGCACCGAGAAGGCGGCGCTCATGCTGCTGTCGGTCGGCGAGGAGAACGCCGCGAAGCTCTTCGCCTTGATGGACGACGAGGAGATCCGGGAGATCTCGCAGACGATGGCCAATCTCGGCCGGGTGAGCTCCGCGCTGGTCGAACGGCTGTTCGTCGAGTTCGCCGAAGAGATCACCTCCACGGGATCCCTGGTCGGGACCTACGAGAGCACCGAGCGGCTGCTCATGAAGGTGATGGACCGCGAGCGGGTCGAGCAGATCATGGAGGAGATCCGTGGGCCGGCCGGGCGGACCATGTGGGACAAGCTCGGCAACGTCAACGAGGTCGTCCTCGCCAACTACCTGAAGAACGAATACCCGCAGACGGTCGCCGTGGTCCTTTCGAAGGTCAAGCCGGAGCACTCCGCGCGGGTCCTGAGCCTCCTTCCCGAAGCCTTCGCCATGGAGGTGATCATGCGCATGCTGCGGATGGAATCGGTGCAGAAGGAGATCCTCGACGACGTCGAGCGGACGCTGCGCAGCGAGTTCATGAGCAACCTTGCCCGGACCAACCGGCGCGACTCGCACGAGCTGATGGCCGAGATCTTCAACAACCTCGACCGCAACACCGAAAGCCGGTTCATCGCCGCGCTGGAGGAGCGCAACCGCGACGCGGCCGAGCGCATCAAGGCGCTGATGTTCACCTTCGAGGATCTCGCCAAGCTCGACCCCACGGCGATCCAGACGCTGCTGCGCGTCGTCGACAAGGACAAGCTGCCCCTCGCCCTCAAGGGCGCGTCGGAGGAACTCCGCAACCTGTTCTTCGCCAACCTTTCGGAGCGCGCCGGCAAGATGCTGCGCGAGGACATCGCGGCGATGGGCCCGGTGCGGCTGCGCGACGTCGACGAGGCGCAGATGGCCATGGTGGCCCTGGCGAAGGAACTGGCCGCCAGGGGCGAGATCGTCATCTCCGACAAGAAGGGCGAGGACGAGCTGATCTACTAGCGGTAGGCGGCGCGAGACAAGGGCCATGCAGTCCGTTCACAAGTTCCTCTTCGACGTCTCCTTCGACCAGGCCGGGCCGCCGCCGGAGCCGCAGCCCGAGCCGGCGCCGGAGCCGGTCGAGCCCGTCTACGGAGAGGCCGATCTGGCGGCCGCGCGCATGGAGGCCTTCGCCGCCGGCAAGGCCGAAGGGGCGGCGGAAGCGGCAGCAGAGGCGCGGGCCGGAATCGAACGGGCCGTGTCGGCCGCCCTGACGGCCATCGCCGAGGCGCTTCCCAAGCTGATCGAGGCGCGGGCCGAGGCCGACCGGCTCGCCGTCCGAACCGCGGTCGAAACCGCCGTCGCCATCGCCCGCAAGCTGCATCCGGAGCTCGCCCGGCGGCACGGCCTGGACGAAGTGGAAGGCGTCTTGCGCCGCTGCCTCGAGGAGCGGCGCGAGGAGCCGCGGCTGGTGGTCCGGATCGAGGACGGCCTTCTCGACGCGCTGGGCGCGCGGATCGACCCGCTGGCCCGGTCGCTGGGCTTCGAGGGCCGGGTCATCCTGCTGGCCGACGAAACGATCGCCCCGGGCGACTGCCGGGTCGAATGGGCCGACGGCGGCGTCGAGCGGAGCGGCGCCGCGCTGTGGGAAGAGGTCGATGCCGCGGTCGGCCGCGCGCTGGCCGAGCTGTCCTCCGCCGCCCCCGCCGCCGGCAACGGAAGCGACACCGACAATGCTGACACTGCCGACACCGCCGCCGAAGGGCGGAGCGAACCGGCATAGGAGAACGCCATGAGCAGCACCGAGAACCTGGAATTCAACGAGCTGGGCGACGAGGCAGAAGGCGAAACGCCGCCGGCCGAAAAGGCGCCGGCGGACCCGCCGCGCCCGCCGACCAACGCCAAGGAGCTCGAGGCCGTCTACGACATCCCGGTGCAGGTGTCCGCCGTGCTCGGCAAGTCCACGATGCAGGTGAGCCAGCTCCTCAAGCTCGGCCGGGGCGCCGTGGTCGAACTGGACCGCAAGGTCGGCGAGGCGATCGACATCTACGTCAACAACCGGCTGGTCGCGCGCGGCGAAGTCGTGGTCGTGGACGACCGGCTCGGCGTCACCATGACCGAGATCATCAAGATGGACCGTTCGGGGTGACGGCGGCGAACCGGGCAGAGGACCGCTGAGAGCGAGCGAGGACGCCATGGCCGATTTCACGAGCAACCAGGCCCGCCGCTATCAGGCAGCGGCCGGACGGGCGGCGGCGCGCCGCGACGCGCGCGCCTTCGACGCGATGACGCTGTTCGGCCTCGCCGGCGCGGCCTGCCTGATCGCGCTCGCGATCTGGCTGGGCGGTTCGCCCGGCGCCTTCCTCAACCTGCCGGCGGTCCTGATCGTGGTCGGCGGCACGCTCGCCGTGACGATGATCTCCGTCTCGGTCGAGGACATGGTGCGCGCGCAACCGATGATCGCGCGGGCCCTCGTCTCCCGCATCGAGGACCCGGCGGCGGCGGCCCGGCGCATGGTCGCGCTTGCCGAGACGGCACGACAGAGGAACCTGCTGCAGCTTCAGGAGTTCCTGCCGCGCCTGGCGCGGGAGCCGTTCCTCCACCGCGCCGTGTCGCTGATCGTGGACGGCGCGCCGGTCGAGGAGATCGAGCGGGTGATGACCTGCGAGATGCAGGCGACCGCGGCGCGCCAGGCGAAGAGCGCCGGCGTCCTGTATCGGGCGGCGGAGGTGGCCCCGGCGATGGGGCTGATCGGCACCCTGGTCGGCCTCGTGCAGATGCTCGGCGCCCTCGACGACCCGGCGACCATCGGACCCAGCATGTCGGTCGCGCTGCTCACGACGCTCTACGGCGCGCTGCTCGCCAACATGGTGTTCGCGCCGCTCGCCGCGAAGCTGGAGCGGAACGCGGAAGCGGAGGCGCTCGTCAACCGGATCTATCTCCTCAGCGCCTTGTCGATCGGGCGGCAGGAGAACCCCCGGCGGCTGCAGATGCTGCTCAACACCATCCTGCCGCCGGACAAACAGGTCACCCATTTCGACTAGTCGCGCGGCCGGCGGTCGATCGTCACCAGGAGAAGAAGCACCATGCGACTGCTCATCGTGGGCTCCCTCAACGGACACATTGCCACCGCCGGCAAGCTCGCGCTCGCGCGCGGCGCCAAGGTGGCCCATGTGGACGACATCGAGGCAGCGCTCGTGGCGCTTCGCGCGGGCCAGGGCGCCGACCTCCTGCTGCTCGACATCAACCTCGACGTCGAGCGCATGATCCGGAGCCTGGAGTCGGAGCGCATCAGCCTGCCGGTCGTCGCCTGCGGGATCGGCAACAACACCGAGGGCGCGGTGCGCGCCATCAAGGCCGGGGCCAAGGAGTACCTTCCGCTGCCGCCGGACGCGGAGCTGATCGCTGCCGTCCTCGCCGCCGTGGCCGAGGAGAGCGCGTCGCTGATCTGCCGCGACCCGGTGATGAAGGAACTCATAGCGCTCGCGGACCAGGTGGCCCCCTCCTCCGCCAGCGTGCTCATCACCGGCGAATCCGGCACCGGCAAGGAGGTTATGGCGCGCTACCTGCACGCGCGCTCCAAACGGTCGCGGAAGAGCTTCATCTCGGTGAACTGCGCGGCGATCCCGGAGAACCTGCTGGAATCCGAGCTGTTCGGCCACGAAAAGGGCGCCTTCACCGGCGCCGTGGCGCGCCGCATCGGCAAGTTCGAGGAGGCGAACGGCGGCACGCTGCTGCTCGACGAGATCAGCGAAATGCATCCGCGCCTCCAGGCCAAGCTGCTGCGCGCCATCCAGGAGCGCGAAATCGACCGTGTCGGCGGCACCCAGCCGGTCAAGGTCGACTTCCGGCTGATCGCCACCTCCAACCGGGACCTCGAAGAGGAAGTCCGGCGCGGCAACTTCCGCGAGGACCTCTATTTCCGCCTGAACGTGGTGACGCTGCACCTGCCGCCGTTGCGGTCGCGGCCCGGCGACATCCCGGTACTGGCCGAGCATTTCGCGGCGAAATACGCGGAGGCGAACGGCCTGCCGAAGCCGCGCCTGTCGGAAGAGGCGCTGGAGATCCTGCGCGCCCACCACTGGCGCGGTAACGTCCGCGAGCTGGAGAACACGATGCATCGCGCGGTGCTGCTGCAGCAGGGCGCCGAGATCGGCCCGGAGGCCATCCAGCTCATCGGCGGGCGCACCGGCCCGGCCGGCACCGAGGCAGAAGCTCAGCACGGCCCCGTCCCGGGGACCGCCTCTGGATCAGCCCCTGGGTCAGCCCCCGGGACGCGGGACGCCGAGTCGTCGGCCGGCGGCAGCACGGCCCATCTGGTCGGCCGCACCGTCGCCGAGGTCGAGCGCGAGCTGATCATCGACACCCTGAACCACTGCCTCGGCAACCGTACGCACGCGGCCAACATCCTGGGCATCTCGATCCGGACGCTGCGGAACAAGCTGAAGCAGTACAGCGAGGAGGGCCTCATCGTTCCCAACCGCGGCCCGGCCGACCACCACCAGCCGAGCCTGTGACGACGATCCGAGGCAAACGGCCCATGACCGCGGACGCGCCCTTCGCACCGGGCCCGGACAGGATCCGGGCATCGATCCGTCGCCGGTCCGCTCCGGTTACGGGTGAGCGAAGCGATGGCTGACACGACGCCGGACGCGCCGGCGGCAAGCAGCCTCCAGGTGGCAGCGCTGTTCGGCCGCCTCCGGGAGGTCCTGCGCCGCGGAGAGATCGCGCTCGCGCTCGGCGTGATCAGCATTCTGGTCGTGCTGATCCTGCCGATGCCGGCGTGGCTGCTCGACGTCTGCCTCGCCCTCTCGATCACCTTCTCCGTGCTGATCCTGATGACGGTGCTGTTCATCGAGCGGCCGCTCGACTTCAGCTCCTTCCCCACCGTCCTCCTGATCGCGACGATGCTGCGGCTGGCCCTCAACCTGGCCTCGACCCGTCTCATCCTCGCCAACGGCCACGAAGGACCCGCCGCCGCCGGCCGCGTCATCGAGGCGTTCGGCCAGTTCGTCATGAGCGGCAACTTCGTCATCGGCCTCATCGTCTTCGCCATCCTGGTGCTGGTGAACTTCGTCGTCATCACCAAGGGGTCGGGCCGCATCGCCGAGGTGTCGGCGCGGTTCAGCCTCGACGCCATGCCGGGCAAGCAGATGGCGATCGACGCCGACCTGTCGGCCGGCCTGATCGACGAGGCCGAGGCGCGGGCGCGGCGCAAGATGCTGGAGGACGAAAGCGCCTTCTTCGGCGCCATGGACGGCGCCGCGAAGTTCGTCCGCGGCGACGCGGTCGCCGGCCTGGTCATCACCTTCATCAACATCATCGGCGGCATCATCATCGGCGTGGCGCAGCAGGAGCTGTCGCTGGCCGAGGCGTCGCACACCTACACGGTCCTGACGGTGGGCGACGGTCTCGTCTCGCAGATCCCGGCGCTCATCGTCTCGACCGGCGCCGGCATCCTGGTCTCGAAGGCGGGCGCGACCGGTTCGGCCGACAAGGCGCTGTTCGGCCAGCTCGGCGGCTATCCCAGCGCGCTCGGCCTGTCCTCCTTCCTGATGGTCGCGCTGTCGCTGCTGCCCGGCATCCCGATGGTGCCGTTCCTGGCGCTGGCCGGCCTTACCGGCGCCGCGGCCTGGATGCTGACCCGGCGGAGGGCGCAGGCCGAGACGGCGGCGGCGACGGCCGAGGCCGAGCAGGCGGCCAAGGCCCCGGTCCTCGAAGAGCCGATCTCGACGGCGCTGCAGATCGACAATATCCGGCTCGAGCTCGGCTACGGCTTGCTGCCGCTCATCAACAGCGAGCGCGGCCAGCGCCTGACGGATCAGATCAAGTCGCTGCGCCGCCAGCTTGCGATGGAGCTCGGCTTCGTCCTGCCGTCGGTGCGCATCCAGGACAACCTGCAGCTCCCGGCGAACACCTACGTCGTGCGGATCAAGGAGATCGAGGCCGGGCGCGGAGAGCTCAGGCCGAACATGATCCTCGTCATGGACCCGCGCGGCGAGAAGATCGGCCTGCCGGGCGAGGAGACGGTGGAGCCGACCTTCGGCCTGCCCGCCATGTGGGTCGATCCCGGCGCGCGCGAGGAGGCGCTGTTCCGCGGCTACACGGTCGTCGATCCGGCGACCGTGATCACCACGCACCTGACCGAGGTGGTCAAGGACAACATGGCGGAGCTCCTGTCCCACGCCGAGACGCAGAAGCTGCTCGACGAACTGCCGAAGGACCACCAGAAGCTCGTCGCCGACACCATCCCGAGCCAGATCTCGGTGGGCGGCGTGCAGCGGGTGCTGCAGAACCTGCTCTCCGAGCGCGTCTCGATCCGCGACCTGCCCAGCATCCTCGAAGGCATTTCGGAGGCCTGCGGCTACACCCGCAACATCAGCGCGATCACCGAGCATGTCCGCGCGCGGCTGGCGCGACAGATCAGCGACGCCGCCACCGATGCCAACGGCGTCGTCCCGCTGATCACCCTGTCGCCCGAATGGGAGCAGGCCTTCGCCGACGCGATCCAGGGCGAGGGCGACGATCGCCAGCTCGCCATGCCACCCAGCCAGCTGCAGCAGTTCATCACCGCCGTGCGGCAGACCTTCGAGCGCCACGCGATGATGGGCGAGACGCCGGTGCTGCTGACCAGCCCCGCCATCCGACCCTTCGTCCGCTCCATCATCGAGCGCTTCCGCCCGGTGACGGTGGTGATGTCGCAGAACGAGATCCATGCACGGGCGCGGATCAAGACGCTGGGACAGATCTGATGCGGAATTCAGGCGGATTTGTCGTGCCTCTTCGGTGTCGTGCCCGGGCCCGACGCGGGCATCGAGGAGCCGGCATCACAACCTTCCGGATTGCCGGGCCAAGTGCGGCAACGACACCGACAAAGAGGGCCGCCAAAGCAATCCGGAACCGGCTCTGACGGCACGCCATGCGCCTCCGATCCTTCACCGCCGCCACCATCGCCGACGCCATGCAGCTCGTGCGCAACGAGCTGGGCGCCGAAGCGATCATCCTCTCGACGCAACGCACGGGGCGCAACAGCGTCACCGTGACGGCCGGCGTCGAGCGGCAGACGGCGCTCCCCGGCGAGGTCGACACCGCGACGATCGAGACGATCGACGCCGTCGGCGCGGTGCTCGACTTCCACGGCCTGCCGCCGGTGATGGCCGACCGGCTTCTCGCCGCCGCGGCGGACCTCCTGATCGACGATCCGGTCATGGCGCTGGCCGGCGCGCTGGACGCGCACTTCACCTTCATGCCCCTGGTGGAGAGCGCCATGGCGCGGCCGATCATGCTGGTCGGTCCGCCCGGCGCCGGCAAGACGGTCACCGTCGCGAAGCTGGCGATGCGGGCGCGGCTCGCCGGCCGTGCGGTCACCGCGGTGACCTGCGACACGCTGCGGGCCGGCGCGGTCGAGCAGCTTGCGACCTATGCGCGGCTCCTGAAGATTCCCGCCTATCGGGCCAAAGAGCCGGAAGTGCTTGCCCGGGCCATCGCCAACGCGCCGAAGGACGGGCTGATGCTCGTGGATACGGTCGGCACCAACCCGCTCGACCGGCACGAGATGGATGCCCTCGGCGCCTTCATCGAGGCGGCCAGGCCGGAGCTGCTGCTGGTCCTTCCGGCCGGCGGCGACGTGGCGGAATCGGCCGATTACGCCGCCGCCTTCCGGGCGCTCGGCGCGACCCGGCTGATCGCCACCCGGGCCGACGCCGCCCGGCGTCTCGGCGGCATCGTCGCCGCCGCCGAAGCGGCCAAGCTCCACTTCGCCGAAATCGGCATGTCTCCCCAGATTGCGGACGGGCTGCAACCGGTCAATCCGGTGTCCCTCGCCCGCCTGATGATGCAGGCCGCGGGGCTTGCCGGCGACGGCGCGGCCGAGGCAACGAGGAACAACGAATGATCGAGACGGGATTGTCCTCCCCCATCGCGACGGGACGTGCCGGTGCGGCCAACGCCATTGCCGTGGCCTCGGGCAAGGGCGGCGTCGGCAAGACCTGGCTGTCGATCACCCTCGCCCATGCGTTGGCGAAGACCGGCCGGCGCGTGCTGCTGTTCGACGGCGATCTCGGCCTCGCCAACATCGACATCCAGCTCGGCCTGACGCCGCAGGTCGATCTCGGCGCCGTCCTCGAGCAGAACCTGGCGATCGAGAAGGCCGTCATGCCCTACGCCGAGGGCGGGTTCGACGTGATCGCCGGCCGATCGGGAACGGGCAGCCTTGCCTCGTTGACCGGCGGCCGGCTGAAGGCCCTGGCCGACGGGGTGTTCGCCCTGGCCGGGAGCTACGACCATCTGATCCTCGACCTCGGCGCCGGCATCGAACGGACGGTGCGCCATCTCGCGGCGCGGTGCGGCACCTGCCTCGTCGTGACGACGGACGAGCCGACGGCCCTGACCGACGCCTACGCCTTCATCAAGCTTTCGGCGGCGCAGCGGGAGACCGCGGACAACATTCGCATCGTCGTCAACCTCGCCGGGTCGCCGTCGGAGGGACGGCGCACCTACGGCACGCTGCTCAAGGCCTGCCAGTCCTTCCTCGAACTGGCGCCGCCGCTGGCCGGAATCGTCCGGCGCGACAGCCGCGTGAAGGACAGCATCCGCGCCCAGCGGCCGATCCTGATCCGCCACCCCACCGCCCCGGCGGCGGCCGACGTCACGGCCATCGCCCAGCGCCTGGCGGAGGAATCGTGACCGCCCGCGTTCCGCCGCCGGGGCCGGTTCCGCCGAGCGCGGGCGCATTTGGGCCGCCGACGGGCATGGTGCCGGAGGCGCCGCGGGCGATTCTGCGCCTCGCCGATGGCACGGTCATCGACGGCACCGTCATCGGCCGCGATGCCGCCGGCCGGACGACCGTCAAGACGGGGGTCGGCCTTCTGCCGCTTGCGGTCGATCCTCCCCTTCCCGTCGGCAGCCGCCTGTCGCTCGAGATTCGCCGCGACGGGGGCCGCCTGCTGGCCACCGTCCTCGCCGTCGAACCGCCGCCGACGGATACCGGCGCGATCAGGGCCGCCCCGCCGCCGGCGCCACCGCGCCCTCCCATCGCCCGCGGAAGCATCGTCACGGGGGTGGTCGCCCAGGCGACGCCCATCCCGGGCGGCACGGGAGCCGGGGCCGGCATCCGCCAGGCGCCGGCGGGGGCGACGCCCCTGCCGGCCGGGGCCGAGATGACGCTGCGGATCGTCGAGATCGCGCCGCCGGGCACCGCCGGGGCGAGCATCGCGCCGCCCCCGTCGGCGCTTGCCGGGACCGTCGCGGACGCCACGCCGGCGGGGCATCTCGTGGTGGAAACGGCCCGGGGCCGGCTGGTGCTGACGACCAAGACGCCCGCCCTGCCGCCCGGGAGCCGCGTCGTGATGGAGATCGTTGCGGCGCCGCCGACGCCCTCCCCGGGCGAATCGGCACCGAGCCCCGGCCCCTCGCGGGACTGGGCGGCCCTCGCGGAGGCAGCCGCCCTGCTGGACCGGAGCGGGCCCGGCGGCCCGCCGGCACCGCCCCTGCCCCGGCTTGGTCCAGGGCTCGCCGCCGGGCTGCTCGCCCTTCTCGCGGCACTCCGCCGCGGCGATCTGCCGGGCTGGGTCGACGCGGCGCTCGGCAAGCCGCTGGAACGCGCCGGTCACGACGCGCTCGCGGCGAAGGTCCGCCAGGAGTTCGCGCCGCTCGCACGGGCCGCGGCGGAGGCGACGGGCGGGGAGGACTGGCGGCTCGTGACCCTGCCGCTGCTGGACGGGACGACGGCCGAAACGGCGCGGCTTTACCTGCGGGGGCGCCGGCGCGACGCGGAACCGGCGGGCGGGCCGGAGGACGCCGGCTCCCGCTTCGTTCTCGAGGTGGAGCTGAGCCGGCTCGGCCCGCTGCAGCTCGACGGGCTGGTGCGGGCGCGCCGGTTCGACCTGATGCTGCGGAGCCGCCGGCCGCTGACCCCGCACATGCGGCGCGACATCGCCGACATCTTCGACGAGGCCCGCGCCATCGGCGGCCTCGCCGGGCGGATCGAGTTCGCGACCGCCGATCCCTTTCCGGCGGTCCCGCTCGGCCGCGGCCGGCACGGCGACGGCATCGTGGTGTGACGCGCCGCCGTCGCGCGGCCGAACTCAGGCGCTCTTGACGGCCGCCAGGAACTCCGTCACCTGGCTCGACATCTTCTCGGCCTGGCGCGACAGGTCCTCCGCCGCGTTGAGGACCTGCGCCGCGGCGGCGCCGGTGTCGGTCGCCGCCTGCTTGACGCCGACGATGTTGGTCGAGACCTCCTCGGTGCCCTTGGCGGCCTGCTGGACGTTGCGGGCGATCTCCTGCGTCGCGGCGCCCTGCTCTTCCACGGCCGAGGCGATCGTCGCCGCGATCTCGCTGATCTCCGCGATCGTCTCGCCGATGCCGCGGATGGCCTCGACCGCCTGCTTCGTCGCGTCCTGAATCTGGGCGATCTGGCCGGCGATCTCCTCGGTCGCCTTCGAGGTCTGGGTGGCCAGCGTCTTGACCTCGGAGGCGACGACGGCGAAGCCCTTGCCGGCCTCGCCGGCCCGCGCCGCCTCGATCGTGGCGTTGAGGGCAAGGAGATTGGTCTGGTTCGCGATGTCCTGGATGAGCGTCACAACCTCGCCGATCTTCTGGGCGCCGTCGGCGAGGACCTGGACCGTGTCGTCGGTCCGCCGGGCGTCCTCGACGGCCCGCCCCGCGATCCGGGCGGATTCGGACACCTGACGGCTGATCTCCGAGATCGAGGAGGTGAGTTCCTCGGCCGCCGTGGCGACCGTCTGCACGTTGACGGCGGCCTGCTCTGCGGCCGCGGCCACGGAGACCGATCGCTGGTTCGCATGATCCGCGGTCAAGGACATGGACTGCGCGGTCGCCTGCATCTCCGTCGCCGCCGAAGACAGGGCGGCGACCAGGTCGCCGACCTTCGCCTCGAAATCGCGGGTCAGCCGGTCCATGACTTCGGCTCGCCGCTCCTTCGCGGCGCGCTCCTCCGCCTGCTGCGCCTCGAGCCGCGCCCGCTCGATGCCGTTCTCCTTGAAGACCTGAACGGCCTTCGCCATTTCGCCGATCTCGTCGCGCCGTTCGCGATCGGGCACCTCGGCGGACAGGTCGCCCGCAGCCAGCGTGGTCATGATGCCCGTCAGCCGGACGACCGGCCCCGATATCGCACGGCCGACCCACAGTGCGACAACGACCGAGACAAGCGCCGCCACGACGACGAGGGCCGTCAGGATGTAGCGCGACGTGGCCATGGCGTTCAGCATGCTGGTAACGATGCCGGTGCGCCGATCCTGCAGGACGACGTTCAGCTCCTCGAGCTCCGCTCTCAGAATTCCGAACTGCCGGTCGGTCTCGCCCATCATCATGACGCCGTAGGCGGAATCCAGCTTCGCCGTGTTGATCGTCTGCTTGGCCTCGCTGGCATAGGATTCAAAGGTCGCCGCGATGGCGGATGCCAGCTCCCGCACCGCCGCGTCGCCCGACAGTTCGTCCGTCAGCCGTTCGAGCATGGCGGCGGTCTCGTCGAGCATCGGGACAAGGCGCGCCGCATCGGCAGCAAGCTTCGCCGTGTCGGTCTCGTTCGCCCCGCTCGATATGAGCGCGAACAGCCGAGCGTGAAACAGCGTCGCCGCGTCCTTCAGCTCCATGGCCCGTCGCAACGGCTCGAACACCGCATCGTCCAGCCGCCGGGTCTCGGCCTCCTGGTTGTTGGCGTTGAAGGTGGCCAGGCTCGCCGTCGCGAGCAGCGCGAGGAGCACGATCGCCGGCGCGATCAGAACCTTGATCGAAAGCCGAAGGTCGTTGAATCTACGAGATATTTCCATCGATCGAACCGACCTTTCGCCGCGGGTGCAGGAGGGATTCAGCTTGACCGTGGCGCTTCACCGGCAGCGGGGGCGATCCCGGCGGACCGGAACCGCCCCGCCCGGCGGGCCTCAGCCCCTGTAGAAGCCGGAGCCGCACACGGTCTGATCATCGACCTTGATCACATAGGCTCTCTTCTGCTCGACCTTCTTGCTGACCGGGTTCGGCCATTTGAAGTCGATCCAGCCCGTGCCCTGCGAGAGGCCCAGCTTGATGATCTCGGCGTTGACCTCGAAGCCGTCCGGATCCTTCACGTGCAGGAGGTTCTGGCCGACGAAGGCGGGATTGCCGCCGTGAGCAAGGTTCGTCCCGTCCTTCGCGTAGCAGAAGATGTAGAGTTCGCCTTGAACGAAGTCGCCGTCCTTCCGGCTGAAGTCGGCGAACGCCCGATCCTTGCCGACCGCCTTGATGTGCGCGACGGCTCTCTCAACCCATGCCTTCGCCTGCTCTGCGGTCGCGGCGACCGCCGGCAGGCTCGACACGGAAAGGAGCAGCATCGCCGTCAGGACAACCCGCGCCCTGGACGGCCCCTTGATACAATGTCGCATAAGCATGTTTGTCCTATCGCGTAATTCTTTCCAGATACTCGCTAATGACTGAGATGTCCCAGATCATCCCATTGATATTTCAATGGATTTAATGCACTAATAAGAAAAAGGCTTAAGGAGCGACTAAAGGTCGCCGGCCGCGGCCCGATGCCGGGCAGGGCACGGTCGGCGACGATTCGGGCGCGGCGCCGGCCGCAGGGGGATTCCGGGAAAACGCGGGAAATTCCGGAGGAGGTCGCGCGCAGACCATCGATCGCCGGCGGTGCCGGCCCGGACCGTCGAGGCAATCAGAGATGCCGCATGCGAATCCCCAGACGCAGGAGCACGGAGATCATGGCTCCCGGCGCCCGCGGGCGGACGGCGTCCATCCCCGTGCGGCTATGAGAACGGCCGCTCCCCGGCGAAGGTCGTCCGATACATGAGCCGGCGCTGGCCGTCGTAGTCGTTGATCGCGTAGTGAAGGGTCGCGCGGTTGTCCCAGATCGCGACGGCGCCCGGCGTCCAGCGGAAGCGGCAGGTGAACTCGGGCCGCACCGCGTGGCGGTAGAGGCGATCGAGCACGGGGCGGCTTTCCTCGACGGACAGCCCGTCCAGGCGCGTGGTGTAGATCGGGTTGACGAAGAGGGCCTTGCGGCCGGTCCAGGGATGGGTGCGCACCGCCGGATGGACGACCTCCCGGTCCGCTTCCGGATTGCCGCGCTCGATCCGGATGGACCGGCTCACCCGCAGGTCCGGCGGCGGGGCGTACTTCACGCCGTAGGGCGCCCCCACATGCACCGCGCCGCGGCCGTCAACCAGGGCCCGCAAATCGTCGGGCAGCGTCTCGTAGGCCAGGACCTGGTTCGCCCACAGCGTGTCGCCGCCGAAGCGCGGCACCTCGACGGCGAGCAGCACCGATCCCCCGGGCGGGCGCGGAAGGAAGCTGAAGTCGGAATGCCACTCGCCGCCGAAGACGCTGATTCCGCTCTCGCTCGCCTCCTTGAGGACGGCGACGACGTAGGGCTCGTCCGGCAAGGGGGCGACATAGGGCACCGCCATCAAGTCGCCGAAGGCGCCGGTGAGCCGCTTCAGCGCGGGGAGGTCGAGGCGCTGGTCGCGGAAGAACAGGACGAGGTGCTCGCCCAGCGCCGCGCGCAGCGCCTCCGCAAGGTCGCCGCCCGCGCTCGCGCTCAGCTCGGCGCCGAGATCGACTCCCGTCACCTCGGCGCCGATCGTGCCGGTGATCCGCTCGATCCGCATACCGCCCTCCCGCTCGTGAGGCCGCGCGCCAGCCGGTCGCGCCTATGGTACCCCGGCCAGTAAAGCGGTCTTGGCCGCCCGCGTAAAGGAGCCTTCCGGCGGGCGGAGCGAACGTCCGGGCGCGCTGCGGCCGTTACCGGCGCCGCCGGTACATCGACAGCCCGATCTCGTCGTTGGCGATCTGCTCGCGCCGGCGCTGGGCGGCCTCCCGCCGCGCGATCCGGTTGCGCTGGGCCTGCTCGTACTTCTTCAGCTCGCGAAAGGCCTCCGCGACTTCTTCGCGTACCCCTTCGATCTGAACCTCGACGTCGCGCAGCGACGCCTCGATGCGCGCGCGCCGGCGCCGGACCTGGCCGACATAGCCGGGGAGCATCCGCCGCAGCTCGATCGACTCCTCGGCGGCCGCCCGCTCCCGCGCCAGCTCCGCGTCGAGCGCATCGATCTGGCCTCGCAGGTGGTCGGCCAGCCGCTCGAGCTCGACCGCCTTCCGGCGCGTCTCGTCGAGCTTCCAGTTGTGCAACCGGATCAGCTGATCGAGCGTGTCGCTCACGGCTGCTCCGCCCCGGCCGGCATCTTCAGGATCTCGGCCAGCGTCGCGTAGCCGGACGCCAGGTCGCCGCGCTCGTCCTTGTCCTGGGCGAGGAAGGCCTCGAGCGCCGGATAGTGATCGATCGCCTCGTCGACCGCAGGGTCGGCGCCGCGCCGGTAGGCGCCGAGGCGGATCAGCTCCGCCATGTCCTCATAGGTCGAGAGCAGGGCGCGGGCACGGCGGATGAGGGCGTTCTCGGCCTCCGTGTTGCAGCCGGGCAAGGTCCGCGAGACGCTCCGCAGCACGTTGATGGCCGGGTAGCGCCCGCGTTCGGCGATGGCGCGGTCGAGGAGGATGTGGCCGTCGAGGATGCCGCGCAGCGCGTCGGCGATGGGTTCGTTGTGGTCGTCGCCTTCGACGAGCACGGTGAAGAGGCCCGTGATGCTGCCCTTCCCGCAGCCCGGCCCGGCCCGCTCCAGCAGGCGCGGCAGCTCGGCGAAGACGGAGGGCGTATAGCCCTTGCTCGCCGGCGGCTCTCCGGCCGACAGCCCGATCTCGCGCAGGGCCATGGCGAACCGGGTCACGCTGTCGATGAGGCAGAGGACCTGGTCGCCGCAGTCGCGAAAGTACTCGGCGAGGGCGAGGGTGAGATGGGCCGCCTGCCGGCGCATCAGCGGCGATTCGTCGGAGGTGGCGACGACGACCACGCTGCGCGCGAGCCCCTCCGGCCCGAGCTCGTCGGCGATGAACTCCTGAACCTCGCGGCCCCGCTCGCCGATCAGGCCGATGACGTTGACATCCGAGGCGGTGTAGCGCGCCAGCATCGACAGGAGCACCGACTTGCCGACGCCGGAGCCGGCGAAGATCCCCATGCGCTGCCCGCGGCAGCAGGTCAGGAAGGTGTTGATGGCCCGCACGCCGACGTCGAGCTTGCCCCCCACCCGCCCCCGCTCATGAGCCGGCGGCGGCGGGTTCCGCAGCGGACAGGCAACCGGTCCGGCGGCCAGGGGCCCCTTCCCGTCAATCGGCTCGCCGAGCGCGTTGACGACCCGCCCGAGCCAGCTCCGGGTCGGCCGGACCGCGGGCTCGACCGCGATCACCTCGGCCCGGCAGCCGAGGCCGATTCCGTCGAGGGCGCCGAAAGGCATGGCGAGCGCCCGCCCCTCGCGCAGGCCCACGACCTCGCAGGGGACCCGGCGCCCCCGCCGGTCCACGAGGTGACAGCGGGCCCCGATCGTCAGGTTGCGCTCCGCCCCCGCAATTTCAACCAACATGCCAAGAACAGCCGTTACGCGGCCGTAATAACGTGTTTCCGGGATCCGTTCGAGGTCCTGAATAAGGGTCTCGACGGGTCGAGCGAGGCCATTCATCCCAGTAGCGGCGAGGAACAAAAGCGATCAAATGGTTGACTGGATCAGTTCAGTCTGTATTTAAACCACCTAAATTCGGTTAATGTCAGGCAGTTCCGCGGGGTCCGGGCGAGTAAAGATTTCTTAACCCGATCCTTGGAAAGTCGTTAAGGGGCTATCTTTAATGAATATTGGGGAATAGGGACTCACCGATGCGCGTTCTGTTGGTGGAAGACGACTCGAATACGGCGCAGAGCATCGAGCTGATGCTGAAGTCGGAGGGCTTCATCGTCGATTCGACCGACCTCGGGGAGGATGGCCTCGAGATCGGCAAGCTCTACGACTACGACATCATCCTGCTCGACCTGATGCTGCCGGACATCGACGGCTACGAGGTCCTGCGGCGGCTGCGCGCCGCCCGGGTCAACACGCCGATCCTGATCCTCTCGGGGCTCAGCGAGCTCGACAACAAGCTCAAGGGGCTGGGCTTCGGGGCCGACGACTACCTCACCAAGCCGTTCGACAAGCGCGAGCTGGTCGCCCGCATCCAGGCCATCGTCCGCCGCTCCAAGGGGCATTCGGATTCGATCATCCGCACCGGCAAGCTGGCGGTCAACCTCGACGCCCGGACCGTCGAGGTGGACGGGCAGCCCCTGCATCTGACGGGCAAGGAGTACGGGATCCTCGAGCTGCTGTCGCTGCGCAAGGGCACGACGCTGACCAAGGAGATGTTCCTGAACCATCTCTACGGCGGCATCGACGAGCCGGAGCTGAAGATCATCGACGTCTTCGTCTGCAAGCTGCGCAAGAAGCTGAGCAACGCCACCGGCGGCGACAGCTACATCGAGACCGTCTGGGGCCGCGGCTACGTCCTGCGCGACCCGGTGGAAGAGGTTCCGCCGCAGCCGGTCCCGAAGCGCGACGCCGCCGCCGTCTGACGGGCGCGGCGGGTGCAAGGACATCGGAGCGGCGGGCCCCGCCCGCTCCGTGCACCGCTTCTCCGGACATCGTCTAACCGGCCGCGTTGATCGCCGGCCTCGGCGCCGCGTCCTGTGGTGCGAGGCCGTAGATGCCGTGCTCTCCATCGACGAGCTGAAAGCGATCGGACACGCCGAGAACGGTCTCGGCACCGCCGAGGAAGAGATACCCGTCGGCCGGCATCCGCTTCGCCAAACGATCGAGCACCTTCGCCTTCGTCGGCTGATCGAAGTAGATCAGGACGTTGCGGCAGAAGATGACGTCGAAGATGCCGAGCGGTGTCGGGTCGTCCAGAAGATTGAACTGGCGGAAGGTCACCATGTCGCGGATGCGGGCGCTGATCTGCCAGCGATCGCCGACCTGCTCGAAGTACTTCACCAGCATCGTGATCGGCAAGCCGCGCTGGACCTCGAACTGCGAGTAGAGGCCGCTGCGGGCCCGCTCGAGAATCTCGGTTGACAGGTCGGTGGCGAGGATTTCCACGTTCCAGCCCGAGAGGCGCGCCGCCTCTTCGTCGAGGATGATGGCCAGCGAATAGGGTTCCTGCCCGCTCGAGCAGGCGGCGCTCCATATCCGGATCGTCCGCGTGTGGGCGCGCGCCCGCAGCAACGTCGGCAGCACCAGGTTCCGGAACTGCTGGAACGGCTTGTTATCGCGGAAAAAGAACGACTCGTTGGTCGTCATCGCCTCCGTAATCGCGCGCAGCAGCATCTCGTCGGGGCGCGTGCGGACCAGCCGGATCAGTTCCTCGAAACCGGTCAGCTTCCAGCGGCGGGCGACCGGCAGGAGCCGGCTCTCCAGCAGGTAGGCCTTGTCCTTCGACAGAGTCAGGCCCGACCGCTCCTGCAGGAGCCGGCGGATGAACTCGAAATCGTTCAGGTTCATGCGGCGGACCTGAGGACGAGTTTGCGGATGTAGGCGGCGATCTCAGGCAGGGGAAGCACCGCATTGCACAGACCGGCCGTCGCCGCGGCGCCGGGCATGCCCCAGACCACGCTGGTTGCCTGGTCCTGCGCCACCACGGCGCCGCCCGCCGCGGCGACCGCCTCGGCGCCGCGCAGGCCGTCCTGCCCCATGCCGGTGAGAATGACGGCGAGCACATGGCCGCCATAGACGCGCGCCAGGCTGCGCAGCATCGGATCCACGGACGGCCGGCAGTAGTTCTCCGGCGGCCCCTTGCTCAGCCGGACGACCTTCCGCGCGTTCTCCAGTTCCACGGTCATGTGGAAATCGCCCGGCGCCACATAGATGCGCCGCGCCGCGACGGGCTCGCCGTCCTGCGCCTCGGCGGCGGGGATGCCGCAGGCTTGCGCGAGATGCTCGGCCAGGATGGTGGTGAACATCGCCGGCATGTGCTGCGTCACGAGAATCGGCAGATTGACGGTCGCGGCGAAGCTCGACAGAAGGGTGAGCAGGGCCTGCGGGCCACCGGTCGAGCTGCCGATCCCGATGATCGCCGGCGCCAGGATCGGGGCGTCGCGCAGCCGGATCGGACGGCCGCCATGCGGCCGGGCCGGCGACGGTTCGGCGGCGACCGGCTCCCGCGCGCGCGGCATCGGCAACCCGCGGCTGGCCCGCGCGGCGATGGCCAGGGCCTTGACCTTCCCGACCAGCTCGCGCTTGAAGTCCTCGGCCGAGTTCAGCTCCCGGTTCGAGGATGGCTTGGCAATGTAATCGGCGGCGCCGGCGGCGAGCGCCTTCAGGCTGACGGCGGCGTTCTTTCGCGTCATGGTCGACGCCATGACGACCTGGATGCCCGGCCGGGCCTGGATCAGCTTCGGCAAGGCGGTCAGCCCGTCCATCACCGGCATCTCGACGTCGAGGATCACCACCTCGATCTCGGCGCGGTCGAGCGCCGCAAGCGCCATGCTGCCATTGCCGACAGAGGCGGCGACCTTGATCAGCGGATCGCTTTCCAGCGTGCGGGTAAGCAGCCCGCGGACGACGGCCGAATCGTCCACCACCATGACCTGGATCTGGGCGTGCCGCGCCCCCTCCGACGCCCCCATTATGCGATCCTTTCGGCCTTTCCGGACCCTTAGAGCAGGCCGACCTGCTGGAACTTCGACTCGAGAATCTCGCTGTCGAACGGCTTCATGATGTATTCGTTGGCGCCGGCGCCGATCGCCTCCTGGATGTGGCTCATGTCGTTCTCGGTCGTGCAGAAGACGACCACGGGATCGCCGCCGCCCTCCATCTGCCGCAGGGTGCGGAGGAACTCGATCCCGCTCATCACCGGCATGTTCCAGTCGAGCAGTATGGCGTCGGGCATCTTGCGGCGGCACAGCCGCATGGCCTCTTCGCCGTTTTCGGCTTCCTCGATCCGGAAGTTGAACCCCTCCAGGATCTTGCGCGCAACCATACGGACGACCTTGGAATCGTCCACGACGAGGCAAGATTTCATACCTGCGCTCTCCGCACCCATTCCCCTCCGTTTCGCCTACGCCGCATCGGCACGACCGATCTGAAGCAGCCGCGCCACGTTCAGGACCACGAGGAGCGTCTGCTGAAGACGGTAGATGCCGTCGGAGAAATCGCGCCAGCGCGGGTCGAGAGTCGGCGGGTTGCGCTCGAAGTCCCGCGCCTCCAGATTCAGCACCTCGCCCACGGAGTCGACCAGCAGGCTGTAGAGCTCGCCGCCGTGATCGACGACCACGCTCATCGGCGGCTCCGACTCCGGCCGCGGCGGCAGGCCGAGGCGAAGGCGCACGTCGATCGCGGTGACGATGCGGCCGCGCAGATTCAGCGACCCGGCGACCTCGGGCGGCGCCAGAGGAATGCGCGTGATCCGCTGGGCGCCGAGGATGTCCTGGACCTTCAGCACCGGCACGCCGAAGAGCTGACCGCCGATCATCATCGAGACGAACTCGGCCGTCTCGCCGGCGGCCTCCGGCTTCTCGGCCTCCGCCTGCGGCGCCCCGGCCTTCGGCTTCCTGGTTTCGGGCCTGCCGGCGGTCATGCGGCACCTCGCACGTCCATCAAGGTCTCGGCGAGCGTCTGCAGCAACGCATCCCGATCGAACTTCGCCACGTAATCGTTGAAGCCGACCGCCCGCCCGCGGTCGATGTCGCGCTGCGACGCGTGCGAGGACAGCGCGACCATCGGCGTGTGCTGCCATCGCGCCATCTTCTTCACCGTCTGGGCGAACTCGAACCCGTTCATGCCAGGCATCTCGATATCGCTGATGATGACGTCGAAATCCTCGCCCTCCTCATGGAGCTGCAGCGCCCTGTCCGCGCTTTCGGCCGTCGTCACCTCGTAGCCCGCGACCGTCAGCAGCGGCGCCAGCAGGTTGCGGAAGAACGGACTGTCGTCGACCAGCAGCACGCGGTGGCCGTTGCCTTCGTCCGCGCTGCCCTCAGGGGCGCCGAACCAGTCGCGGAAGGCCTGCGTCAGGTAGTAGCCGGCGTCGATGATGTCCGTGGCCTGACCGGCGACGATCGCGCTGCCGATGCGGCCGGGCTGATCGGTCGTCAGCTCGACCGTCAGCCGCTCCTCGACGATATCGAGGATGGCGTCGACGGCGAGCCCCATCGACCGGTTGCGGTCCGCGAATACGAGGATCGGCTGCCGGCCGCTGTCGCGCAGCGGCTGGTCGGGGTTGATCGGGATCAGCGGCATGAGCTGGCCGCGATACTGCACGACGCACTGGCCGTTCGACCGCTCGACCTTCGCCAGGTCGAACTCCTCCAGCCGGGCGACGAGCGCCAGCGGCACCGCCTTCGGGGCGCCGTCGCCGGCGCGGAACAGCAGGAGCGGCACCCGCTCCTCGACCCGGGTCCTGCGGTGCGTCGGCAGCTCCCCGGACGCCGCCTCCACCAGGCTCATCTGCCCGCTGGACATGGCGATGCCGTTCGGGTCGAGGATCATGATCACGCTGCCGTCCCCGAGGATCGTGTTGCCGGAGAAGATCGCGATGTCGCGCAGGATCGGCGCCACCGGCTTGACCACGATTTCCTCGGTGTCGAACACCCGATCGACGATCATGCCGAAGCTTTGCGTCCCCACCTGGGTGACGACGATGAAGCTGTCCTGCGCGGCGGCCTCGATGTCCGTTTCGTCGCCCAGACGCAGCAGCTGGCGCAGAGAGACGAGCGGGAGCAGGCGGTTGCGCAGGCGCAGGACCGGCGTGTCCTTGATCCGCTCGATCGTGTTTTCGGAATTGGCAGTGACCCGGACCAGCTCGACGACGCTGATCTGCGGAATCGCGAAACGCTCGCCGGCGCATTCGACGATGAGGGCGGAAACGATGGCGAGCGTCAGCGGGATCTTGATGACGAAGGTGGAGCCGCGCCCCTCGGTCGACCGCAGCTCGATCGTGCCGCCGATCTTCTCGATGTTCGTCTTGACCACGTCCATCCCGACGCCGCGCCCGGAAACGCTGGTAACCTTGGACGCGGTCGAGAAGCCCGGCTTGAAGATGAGCTGCTGGATCTGCTGGACGCTGTACTCCTCCAGCTCGGCCGCGCTCACGATGCCGCTCTGCAGCGCCTTGGCCTTGATCTTCTCGATCGGCAGGCCGCGGCCGTCGTCCGAGATCTCGATGATGATGTGGCCGCCCTCGTGATAGGCATTGAGCGTGATCTTGCCCGTCTCCGGCTTGCCGACCCGGCGTCGCTCCGCCGGCGTCTCCAGCCCGTGATCCGCCGAGTTGCGCACCATGTGCGTGAGCGGGTCCTTGATCATGTCGAGGACCTGGCGGTCGAGCTCGGTCTCGGCGCCGAACATCTGCAGATCGATCTTCTTCTCCAGCTCGTGGGCCAGGTCGCGGACCAGGCGCGGCAGCTTCGCCCAGGCGTTGCCGATCGGCTGCATGCGCGTCTTCATCACGCCCTCCTGAAGCTCGGAGGTGACGTGATTGAGCCGCTGCAGCGGCGCCGCGAACTCGCTGTCCTTCTGGGTCCGGAGGATTTGCAGCACCTGGTTGCGGGTCAGCACCAGCTCGCTGACCATGGTCATCAGGTTCTCAAGCAGCTCGACGCTGACGCGGATCGTCTGGTTGGCGACGGCGGATTCCTTCCTGCCCTCCGGCTCGGCCGCCGTCGCGGCGCCGTCCGCGCCGCCGGGCACAGCCGGCTGTCCCTCGGGGACCGGCAGCGGCGCCTCTTCGGCAGCCGCGGACCGCGCCCGGGCGATGAGGCCCATCACCGTCTCGGCCGCGTCCCCCGGCACCTCGAGCGCGGCGAGCGCCGCGCGCAGATGCTCGTCGATGACCGCCACCTGCTCGGCCGTCATCCCGGCCGTCACGAACCCGCGATGGCTGCCGACCTTGGCGACCTCGGCGGCCGCCGATTCCGGCCCGCCGAGCAGGGCGCTGAGGAAGGCGCGCTGGCCGGCCTGCAGGAGATCGAGATCGACGTCGGCCACGAAACCTTTCACCCGGTCGTCGGCCACCACCCGGCCGTAGAAAACCTCGACGATGGCGTCGATCGCCGCCAGACCGCCGACGCGATCGAAAAGCGAGCCCGTCGCCCGAGACGGTGCGCTTGCCGCCGCCGCGGCCGCAGGTGCCGCAGCCGCGGCGACCGGCGCCGGGGCGCCGCCTTCGGCCAGGGCGTTCAGCCGGCCGATCAGGTCCGAATCGTCGCCGGCCGGCTCGGCTTCCGTCTCCTCCAGGGCGGCCAGCAGGGACCTGATCCGATCGAGGCACTCCAGGATGAGCGTCACGCCGTCGGCCGTCACCGCGAGTTCGCCGTCGCGCAGCTTGCCGAGCACATTCTCGCCGGCATGGGCCACCGCCTCCAGCCGCGGCAGGCCGAGGAAGCCGCAGGTCCCCTTGATCGTGTGCACCAGGCGGAAGATGTTGCCGAGCAGTTCGGGATCGTCGGGATTCTGCTCGAGCCGGACGAGCTCGAGGTCCAATACCGCGAGACTTTCGGCGGTCTCCGTCAGAAATTCGCTTAAAAGGTCGTCCATTCGACTTCCTATCGCCGGCCCCCGAAGCGCCGGAGAAATGAACCGAGAGAAGGGCCGCGAGATCCCCCGCGAAGGCGAGGGTCAGCCTGTCATTTACACCTTAAGAAGCGGTGAAAAGCCGGCTCTGGCGGACGGCTGCACGCGCGCCGTCCGGCGCCCGTTCCGAGCGCCCGCGCGGCCCATCTTTGCCGTTGCGATGCCGGGCTTGCGCCGGCGTCGGCCGGAGGGATGGCCCTTTCCGGCCGCCTCGGTCCGATCGGTCATCGGGCGCCCACACGGGGCGCCCCTGCGAGCCGGCAGCGCCGGCGGACGGATCAGCGTCCGGCGGCCGGCAGCGTGAGCTGGAAGCGCACGGTCTCCGGGGCGGGGGCCGAGACGTCGAGGCGGCCGCCATAGGCCTCGGCCAGCCGGCCCAGAAAATACCCGTGAACGGTCTTCGCCGTGAGCGATTCGACCGAGAAGCCCGGCGCGAGGGCCGCCTGCATCTCGTCGGAAAGCCGGGCGTCCTGCCCGGCCGCCGTCGTCGTGGCCACCACGCCGCCCGCGCCCGGGCCGAGGCCGACGGCGATCTCCCCGCCGCGCGGCAGCGCCTCGGTGGCCAGGAGCAGCATGTTCAGGAGGAGCTTGCCGGTCCCCGGCGGAGCGCTCTCCTCCGGCAGTTCGGCGGGCCATGCGAGCCGGATCTTGCCGCCCTCCAGGATCCCGGCCGCAAGCGCGCGCACGTCGGCAAGCCGCACCGAAGCCTGGGCCCCGGCCGTGCCGTAGGCGATCCGATAGAACTGCAGCAGGGCCGAGGCGCGCCGCGCGCTCTTGATCGACAGCTCCAGGGCGTCGCCGGCCATGCCCGAATCGTCCTCCTCGAGCAGCTCCAGCCCGTTGCCGACCGCGCCGATCGGGCTGATGAGTTCGTGGCACAATCGCGAGGACAGCAATTCGGCGACGCGCAGGTCGATCTTCATGGCGGCTCTCTTCCCCCTTCCGGCCTGCGCGCGCCGGAAGATGCGCTCGCGGGCCTTTCCTTTCCGGGCCAACCCGACTATTAACCGATAATCCGGTCAATCGGAAACCTAAGCTTTGGAGGGCGTCCCTTGGCCGACCCCGGCGCACCGCTCCCCGGCGACTTCGTCCGCCACCCCGACCGGCCGGACTGGGGCCTCGGCCAGGTCCAGTCGGTCATCGGCCACCGCATCACCGTCAACTTCGAGAACGCGGGCAAGGTGCTGATCAACGCGGCGGTCGTCACGCTGCAGTCCGCCGACCCGGACGAGGAGGCTTGAATGACCCTGGACGTCCTGCCGACGGACCTGCCGCGCCCCGAAGACGACGGGGCCTGCGACCATCTCCCGGGCATGGCCGTCCCGTCGATCGCCCTGCCGTCGACGGCCGGCCGGGACGTGGACCTCGCCCATCCCCACGCGCCGCGGACGGTGGTCTATGCCTATCCGATGACGGGTCGGCCGGGCCGGCCACTGCCGGAGGGTTGGGAGATGATTCCCGGTGCCCGCGGCTGCACGCCGGAGGCCTGTTCCTTCCGCGACCATCACCGGGAGCTCGCGGAGCTTGGCGCGGCGGTGTTCGGGCTGAGCACGCAGGCGACCGATTATCAGAAGGAGATGGTCGAACGCCTGCACCTGCCCTTCGAGGTCCTGAGCGACCGCGAGCTCCGCGTCGCCGGCGCCCTGCGCCTGCCGACCTTCGAAATAGACGGCATGGTGCTGATCAAGCGGCTGACGCTGGTGATCCGCGACGGCCGGATCGAACGGGTCTTCTACCCGGTCTTCCCGCCCGACCGGCACGCCGAGGACGTGGTCGACTGGCTCGCCGCCCATCGGCTCTGACCGCACGGGGGCGGGCGCGCTGCGGCGGCGGATCTTCCCCTCGCCTGCGTGCGGCCGTCCCGGCTGAGACGGCGTGATCGAATCCGGAGAGCCTTGGCGCGCAGCCGCCGAGGCCATGGTCGGTGTTGTCACGAACAGCCTGTTGCCGCGCCGCGTCAACCGCCCGTAGCCAACCGCAGCAGGCCCTAACCATACCATACGAGCAGATGTGACCTATTTTATGATTTTATGACGAGTTGGGGCGGGGCATGACCAAGCGATCATGAGGTCTACCGATGAACCTCCCCAGAGAAAAGCTCAACGATGGGCAAAAATCGACCTCGAACGCCACGATCAACCCCGTCAGCCCGACTCTCATAAAGTTAAACGCAACCAATATATCTTTGAAATTCTCTTTTGTACTCCTAGTAATTTTAACAATGCACTCTGCTGGTCAGTTTATTAGACTCGTATATGGATTCGATTACGCTCTTGGTTTTGTTCCACTGTTCTACATGTACGAAGAGCATAATATACCGACATGGTTTTCAAGCATAACACTTTTTGCATGTTCTGTACTTTTGGTTGCGATCACGATCGCAAAAAAGAGGCGCCTGGATCCGTCTTATAGATATTGGCTCATCCTCTGCTTCGTCTTCCTGTTTCTGTCAGTTGACGAAGCGGCGATGATCCATGAGAAAATCGGGCATGTGACGAACCGGCTCCTGCCCCACACTCTCCCGAGCGCGTGGGCGATTCCCTATGCGTTTCTCGCCGGTATTCTCGGTGTGATCCTCGTAAGACTTCTTCTCTCCATCCCGCCAAAATATCGAATCTTGTTCTGTCTTTCGGGGGCGCTATACGTCGGGGGCGCTTTGGGCATGGAGATTTTGGAAGTGATGCGCGTCCTCGACGGCAGCGATGGAAAGGATCTGTTTTTTACAGTTCTGGTTACGGTAGAAGAAACACTGGAATCGGGGTCGATTCTAATTTTTCTGTATTCGCTACTTCTTTATATAAAAGACAACATCAAGGAAATCCGTATATCAGTTCGGTAATTCCTGCAGTCTGCCGCGAGCCCGGCCGGCAGGAACGGCGCGCCGGTCGGGACGCTGGCGACGAAGCGGCAATCCGGCGCGTGGGCCGCCGCCCAGTCCGAGGCCGGCGCCCCCCGCCAGCGGCCCGGCGTAGCTGGCCACCGTCCTCCATGTCTCCACATAGATCAGCGGCCGTCGTACTCGTCGCGGCGGCGCCACCAGACGCCGGATTCGTTGCGCCCCTTGGGGGCGCGGTCGAGCCACTGGTACATGCCCCAAAGCCCGTCCAGTCCGCGTGCATAGGTCGAATAGGTGTGATAGACGGCGCCGTCCTCGAGCGCGAAGGCGCTCATGCCCGGCCTGTCGCGATGGAATGTGGGCGCGTCGGTTCCGCACATGGCCGCGACCTGGTCCTCCGCCGCCTTGCCGCCGCCCTCCTGATCGGTGCGCCACCCAAACACCGGCTCGCGCCGGTAGTTGTATTCGACGCCTCCCTCGCGCTGCTGCTCCTCGGTGATCGAAACGTTGAAGTCGAAGTTGAAGTCGCTGTCGAGCGCGGACGCCCAGGGAAAGGTCCAGCCCATCCGTTGCTTGTACGCCCGCAGCTTCGCGAGCGGCGCCCGCGACACCGCCCAGAGCATCACGTCATGGTTGGCCAAGTGAATCGCGAACCCGTCGAAGCCGTCCGCAATCGCCGAGCAGGACGGGCAGCCGGCGGTGTAGTCGGGGCCGAACATGAAGTGATAGACGAGGAGCTGCGAGCGCCCCTTGAACAGGTCCGCCAGCGAGGCGCTCCCCTCGTCGGTTTCGAACCGATACGCCTTGTCGATCCGGACCCAGGGCAGTTCCTGCCGCCGCCGCGCCAACTCGTCGCCGCGCCGCGTGTGCTCCTTCTCCGCCTCGAGCAGCTCGAGCCGCGCCGCGAGCCACTCTTCACGTGTTCCGGTCCTATGCTTCGTCATCGCCCTTCTCTCTCTTGCCGGTCCATGTCCTTGGTGGTCGTGAGATAGAATGGGACCGGGCATCGAAGGGTGGGAGTTACAAGTGTGGCGGGATTTCGATGGACCCGGTGATCACGGGCGCGGCGCGAGCGCTCGCGGCGGGGGATCCCCTCGACGCGCTGAACCGGGTCGCCTTGCGCGACGACGCGCCGGCGCTCGCGCTTCGAGGCATCGCGATGGCGCAGCTCGGCGATCTCGTTCGAGCGAAGGCTCTCCTGCGAGATGCGGCGCGCGCCTTCGGTCCGAAAGAAGCCCTGGCCCGCGCGCGGTGCGCCGTCGCCGAGGCCGAGATCGCGCTCGTCTCGCGCGACCTGGGCTGGCCCGCCAAGGCGCTCGATGCGGCGCGGGCGACGCTCGAAGCGCACGGCGACCGGCCGAACGCCGCGCATGCGCGGCTCCTCGAAGTCCGGCGTCTCCTCCTGATCGGGCGCCTCGACGAGGCCGAACGCAGGCTCGCCGGGCTCAACCCCGCGCCCTTCCCGCCGGCGTTGAAGGCCGCCCGTGAGCTCGTCGTTGCGGGGATCGCGATGCGACGCCTCCGGACGGGGACGGCGCGCGCCGCGCTCGCCCGGGCCGGGCGCGCCGCCCGCCAGGCCGGCATTCCGGCGCTGACGGCCGAGGTCGAACGCGCATCGCTCGTCCTGAACGCGCCCGCCGCGCGCCTGATTGCGCGCGGCGAGGAGCGGCTCCTCCGGCTCGAAGAGGTCGAAGCCTTGCTGGCGTCGAGGACGCTCGTCGTGGACGCGTGCCGTCATGCCGTGCGCGATGCGGGCGGAGTCGTCTCCCTCGCAAGGCGTCCGGTGCTGTTCGCGCTCGCACGCGCACTGGGCGAAGCGTGGCCCGGGGACGTGCCGCGAGGCACGCTCCTCGCGCGGGTCTTCCGCGCGAAGCACGCCGACGACTCGCATCGCGCGCGGCTGCGGGTCGAGGTCGGGCGGCTTCGCACGGCGCTTCGGACTCTGGCCGGGGTGGGTGCGACGAAGCGCGGGTTTGCGCTGGCGCCGCGCCGGGCGGACGAGGTCGTCGTGCTGGCGCCGCCCGTCGAAGAGAAGCACGCGGCGGTGCTCGCCCTCCTCGCCGACGGCGAATCGTGGTCGAGCTCGGCCCTGGCGCTCGCGCTCGGCGCCAGCCAGCGCACGGTGCAGCGGGCGCTCGACTCGCTTGCGGCGGCCGGCAAGGTGCAGTCGTTCGGCCGCGGCCGGGCGCGGCGCTGGATGACCCCGCCCGTGCCGGGATTCCCGACAATCTTGTTACTCCCCGTCGCGCTGCCGGGCGACTAGGATCGACGCATGAACCGATCAGCCGAAATCCTTCGCGAATATGGACCTTTTTCGGGCATCGACCAGGTGCATGGGGTCACCTTCGACGGTCAGCAGGTCTGGCTCGCGTCCGGAGACAAGCTGAACGCCCTCGATCCGGCGAGCGGGACGATGCGACGCTCGATCGACGTCGCCGCGCATGCGGGAACCGCCTTCGACGGCCGGTACCTGTTTCAGATCGCCGGGGACCGCATCCAGAAGATCGATCCGAAGACCGGCCGCGTGCTCGCCACGATCCCGGCGCCCGACGACGGTGCCTCGGGCCTCGCCTGGGCCGAGGGGACGCTCTGGGTGGGGCAGTATCGAGACCGGAGGATCCATCAGGTCGATCCTCAAACGGGGGCGATTCTTCGCACGATCGAGTCCAACCGCTTCGTCACCGGGGTCACCTGGGTCGAGGGAGAGCTCTGGCACGGCACCTGGGAGGGCGGCGAGAGCGATTTGCGGCGGCTCGATCCGCGAACGGGAGAGGTCCTGGAGCGTCTCGAGATGCCGCCCGGGGTGGGCGTGTCGGGGCTCGAGTCCGATGGCGGCGATCGATTCTTCTGCGGCGGCGGCAACAGCGGGACGGTGAGAGTCGTCCGCCGACCCGGGCGAGGCCAGGCGGCCGGCAGCGGCTCCGAGGCTCCCGGCGATACCACGGACAGGTAATCGACGCGGCCTCCCGGGCGAGGTTCGCCGCCTCGGCGGGCCGCTTTCGGAGGGCGCCGGGCGCCAACCGCGCCACGGTTCACGATGTCTTCGACGATGCCCCTGGTCACGACGCCGGCACTTTCGGCGGTCCCCCCTGCCGCCGCCAAATTCTCCGTTCTTTTGAAGGCGTTAACCCTTGCGGCGTATCGGTTGCTTCGAACCGACCTAGTCGGATCGCGTGCTCAAGGAGAGTTCAGAATCTCATGATCGGCCTGTACGTCGTCGCTGCGGTTGTCCTCGCCGCGGCTGCCGCGGCGGTGTCCGTTCGTCTTGCAAGGTCGTGGCTGAAGGCGCGGAAGCGGTCGCGCGGCCAGGGACGCAGCCGGCTTTGGGAGCTGCTTTACGGGCTGAACTGAGGCGAGGTCACGACCAACAACTACGGCTTCGCGCCGGCCGAGGGCGACGCCCCCGAACGGCATCAGCTGCAGATGTATATGGAACTCCTGAAGATGCTCCGGGCGAGCGGCCGGCTGCGGACGCATATGGATCTTCTGGAAGTGAGTTGCGGACGCGGCGGCGGGTTGGCCCATCTGGTCCGGCACTGGCCGGGATCGATCAAGGCCACCGGCCTGGACCTCTCGCGAAACGCCCTGGAGGCCTGCCGGCGGAACTATGGGCAGATCGAGAACCTCACCTTCGTCCACGGTTCGGCCCTGGCCCTCCCTTTTCCCGATCAGCCCTTCGACGCGGTCCTGAACGTCGAAGCGTCGAACGATTACGGCGACTACGCGGCCTTCTTCCGCGAAGTTCATCGCGTCCTGCGCCCGGGCGGAGTCTTCCTCTACTGCGACAGCCGCCGCGCCCGGGACGCGAGGCCCACCATGCAAATGATGCGCGACGCGGGCCTGGTCGGGGAGTTTCGAGACATCACGAATCACGTCGTCGAGGCCTGCCGGCTGGACAGCGACCGGCGCGTGCAGTTGATTCGCAAGCGCGTCCCATTGCCCTACTGGCTGCTGTTCGGCAAAGAGCTTTGCAACTACGCCGCGGTCGAGGGCAGCCGAAAGTTCGAAGCGTTCCGCAGCCGCCGGCGGATCTACATGATGACCTGCGCGGTCAAGGGCGGGGCGTAGCCGGACCGGACGTCGGCGGCGATGGCGGATCCATGCGCGTCCGCATGGCCCAACGCCGCCTCAGCCGCCGAGCAGCCGTTCTGCCTCTTCCAGGTCTTCCGGCCGGTTGGTGTTGAAGAACGGATCGACGGGCTCGGCCGGAAACTCGACGACCGCCAGCCGGTAGCGGCCCGTCCAGACATCGACCTTGCGGACCTCCTCGACGGTCAGGGCGCGGCGCAGGTCCTCGCGCAGGGCCACCGGCCACAGGCCGACCACCGGATGGTGCCGCCCGCCGCTGGCGGCGCAGGCCATGTCCGCGGAGTCGGCCGCGAGCCCGGCCAGCAGCCGCGCGACGAGGTCGGCCGGCAGGAACGGCGCGTCGGTCGGAACGCTGGCGACGAAGCGGCAATCCGGCGCGTGGGCCGCCGCCCAATCGAGGCCGGCGAGCACCCCCGCCAGCGGCCCGGCGTAGCCGGCCACGCTGTCGGCCACCACCGGCAGGCCGAAGGCGCAAAAGCGCGCGGGATCGCCGTTCGCGTTGAGCACCAACGCCCGGACCTGCGGGCGCAGGCGCTCGATGACATGGGCGAGGATCGGTCGCCCACCCAGGGGCCGCAGGCATTTGTCGCCGCCGCCCATGCGGCGCGCCTGGCCGCCGGCCAGAAGCAGCCCGACGACGGGTGGCGGCGCGGAGTCAGGCGGCATCGTCCGCGAGGCTCGATTTGCGCTGATGGCGCGGGCTCTCTTCGCCGACCGCCGAGGGATCGACGTCGAAGCGGATGCGCTGCTCGCCCGACAGCGCGACGAAGCGCTTCCCCCTGGCGCGGCCGATCAGCGTCAGGTTGGCGCGGCGGGCGAGCTCCACGCCCCAGGCGGTGAAGCCCGAGCGCGAGATCAGGATCGGAATGCGCATCTGCACGGTCTTGATCACCATCTCGCTGGTTAGCCGTCCCGTCGTGTAGAAGATCTTCCCCTCCGGCCCGATGCCGTTGAGGTGCATGTAGCCGGCGATCTTGTCGATGGCGTTGTGCCGGCCGACGTCCTCCATATAGATCAGCGGCCGGTCCTCCTCGCACAGCACGCAGCCGTGGATGGCGCCGGCGGCGAGATAGAGGCTGGGCGTGGTGTTGATCTTCCTGGTGAGCGCGTAGAGCCAGGAGGTCTTCAGAACGGCGTCGGGATCGAGGACGACCTCGTCGAACTTCTCCATCAGGTCGCCGAACACGGTGCCCTGCGCGCAGCCCGAGGTCAGCGTTTTCTTCTTCAGCTTCTCCTCGAAATCGGTGTTGCGCTCCGTGCGGACGACGACGACGTCGAGCTCGTCGTCGTAGTCGATGCCCGTCACCTTGTCGTCGGCGCGCAGCATGTTCTGGTTCAGCAGATAGCCGACGGCGAGGTAGTCCGGGAAATCGCCGATCGTCATCATCGTGACGATCTCCTGCCCGTTGAGGTAGAGGGTCAGCGGACGCTCCACCACCACGGCGGTCTCGATCCGCCTGCCTTCGTGGTCGATGCCGGTGACGTGCCGGGTGAGGCGCGGATCCTCGGGGTCGGGTTTCACCAGAAATTCGTCCATGCCCGCAATATGTGCCCCCTCCCCCGCCGGGGCAAGCGCCGAGGCCGTCCGGCCCGCCCGGGCCTTGGGCGGCCCTCGCCCGACGGGCCCCAAGGCCGACGCAGGACAAGGGCGCGATTCCGCCGGGCGGCGGCCGCGATTTCCGTTTCATCCCGCGCGGCGGCCGCGCCCTTATGGCCGAGGCCCCGGCGACCGCGGACGCAGCGGTCAGCCGCCACCTCGGCCGACGGCGCCTTCGCTTGACGGCGGGGAGGCGCCTCGGCATGGTGTCACCGAAAGCACACAACAACGGCCGGCTCGGACGCCGGGGAGGTTCGTATGAGCAAGGTTTCGAGGGCGTTGCTGGCCGTCGCCGCCGGCGCGCTTATGGCCGGCGGCCCCGCCGCGGCCCAGGAGGAAGCGTTCGTCGCAGTGACCGCAGTCGTCGAGCATCCGGCGCTCGACGCCGCACGGGACGGCGTCCGCGACGAGCTCGAGGCGAACGGCTACAAGGTCGGAGAGAACCTGCGCTTCGAGTATGAGAGCGCGCAGGGCAACCCCACCACCGCCGCCCAGATCGCCCGCAAATTCGTCGGCGAAAGCCCGGACGTGATCGTCCCCATCTCGACGCCGTCGGCCCAGGCCGTGGCGGCCGCGACCCGGGACATCCCGGTCGTCTTCACCGCCGTGACCGACCCGGTCGGCGCCAAGCTGGTCGCCGATCCGGCGCGCCCCGGCGGCAACGTCACCGGCGTGACCGACCTGTCGCCCATCCGCCAGCATCTGGAGCTGATCCTGGAGATCACGCCGGAGGCGAAGCGGATCGGCGTGCCCTACAACCCGGGCGAGGCGAACTCGGTGACCCTGCTCGAGCTGCTGAAGTCGGAAGGCGGCGCGATGGGGCTGGAGATCGTCGAGGCGGCGGCCACGCGGTCGGCCGACGTTCTGGGGGCGGCGCAGCGGCTGGTCGGCAACGTCGATGTGATCTACGTGCCGACCGACAACACGATCGTCTCGGCCCTGGAGGCGGTCATCCGGGTCGGCAAGGACAACGACATCCCGGTCTATGCCGGCGATACGGATTCGGTGCCGCGCGGTGCGATAGCCGCCGTCGGCTTCAACTATTACGACGTCGGCCGGCAGACCGGGCGGATCGTGCTCCGCGTGCTGAAGGGCGAAAACCCGGGCGACATCGCCGTCGAGGGCATCCAGAAGACCGAGCTTTACGTCAACCCGGGCGCGGCCGAGGATATGGGCGTCACCATCCCCGAAAGCATCATCGCCCGCGCCAAGGAGGTCATCGAGTAGGCCCGCCCGCGGGCTTCTCTCGCCATGCGTTCGCGAATGGATCATTCATCCCCTCCCCCCGCGGGACGGGTCAGGGGGAGGGGCATCCCCCGGCCATGAACCTCGTCGCCTTCATGGGCGCGATCGAGATCGGGCTGGTGTTCGGTCTCGTCGGGCTTGGCGTGTTCCTGTCGTTCCGGGTCCTGAACTTCCCGGACCTGACGGTAGACGGCAGCTTTCCGCTCGGTGCGGCGGTGGCGGCGACGCTGATCGTCGGCGGCACGGACCCGTTCCTCGCCACCGCCGTCGCCGTGGCCACCGGCTGCCTGGCCGGGCTCGTCACCGCCTTCCTCAACATCCGCTTCCGCATCCTGCATCTGCTGGCGAGCATCCTCACCATGATCGCGCTCTACTCGATCAACCTGCGCATCATGGGCCGGCCGAACGTCGCGATCATCACCGAGCCGACCGTGCTGTCGGCGTTCGAGGACCTTGGCATCGCCTTCCTCTATCTGAAGCCGCTGGTGGCGGCGATGGCGGCGCTTGCCGCGGTGCTGCTGATCGCCCGCTTTCTCGCCTCCGACTACGGGCTGGCCATGCGGGCGACGGGCGCCAACCCCCGGATGGCGCGCGCGCAAGGGGTCGAGACCGGCCAGATGACCTATGTCGGCATGGCGATCAGCAACGGCCTGGTCGCCCTGGCCGGCGCGCTGTTCGCGCAGATGAACGGGTTCGCCGACGTGACGCTGGGGACGGGCACGATCGTCGTCGGCCTGGCCGCGGTGATCGTCGGCGAGGCGATCTTCGGCACGCGCACCGTGCTGGGCTGGTGCTTTGCCTGCGTTGCGGGCTCGATCATCTATCGGCTTGCGGTCGCCTTCGCCCTCAACGCCGACATCCTCGGCCTCCAGGCCTCCGACCTCAACCTCGTTACGGCGATCCTGGTGACCGTGGCGCTGGTGCTGCCGGGCGCCCGCAACCCGTTCAAGTCCCTCCTGGCCGGCCGACGGGGCAACGCGCGATGATCCGGGTGCAGGGCCTTAGCGTCACCTTCCATCGCGGCACGCCGATGGAGACGCCGGCGCTCCGATCGCTGGATCTCGAGGTGCCGACGGGCCAGTTCGTCACGATCATCGGCTCCAACGGCGCCGGCAAATCGACGCTGCTCAACGCCATCGCCGGCGACGTGGCGACGCAGGCGGGCCGCATCGTCATCGACGGGACCGACGTCACCCGCTGGCCGGCGCCGCGGCGCAGCGGCCTTGTCGCGCGCGTCTTCCAGGACCCGATGGTCGGCACCTGCGAGGCGCTGACGATCGAGGAGAACCTGTCGCTCGCGGCCTCGCGCGGCCGGCGCCGCGGCCTGCGGCGGGCGATCGACCAGGCCGCCCGCGAACGGTTCCGGGCCCGGCTCCGGGAGCTCGGGCTCGGACTCGAAAACCGGCTCGGCGACCGGCTGGGGCTCCTCTCGGGCGGGCAGCGGCAGGCGGTGAGCCTGCTGATGGCGACGCTCCAGCCGATGAAGGTGCTGCTGCTCGACGAGCACACGGCGGCGCTCGACCCGAAGACGGCCGATTTCGTGCTGGAGCTCACCAACAAGATCGTCGCGGAGCATCGCTTGACCACGTTGATGGTCACCCATTCGATGCGCCAGGCGCTCGATTTCGGGGAGCGGACGGTGATGCTTCACGAGGGGCGGGTCGTGCTCGACGTCGCCGGAGAGGCGCGGCTCGGCCTCGACGTGCCCGACCTTCTCGCGGAATTCGCCCGCCTGCGCGGCCAGACCCTCGCCGACGACAGCCTGCTGCTCGGCTGAGAGTGTCGATTAGGAGTGTCGGTTTTCGGCTGCCTTGACGGGTTTCCTTGACTTGTGTCGTCGCCGGGCTTGACCCGGCAATCCAGGAACCGGCGGAGCCGATGTTTGGATGCCCGGATCAAGTCCGGGCATGACGATGCAGAGGCCTCTCCGATCCACCCCAGGAGCCGTCCTGGCGTCCTACTCCGCGGGCTGGCGGCGGTGCTCCGCCAGCGAGGCCGCGAGCTCGCGTTCCACCGCGTTGGCCGGCCGCGCGAACCGGGCGAGAAGGTCGTAGAGAACCGGCGTCACAAACAGGGTCAGGATCGAGGCGACGCCGAGGCCGCCGATGATGACGACGCCGATGGCCATGCGGCTTTCCGCCCCGGCGCCGCTCGCGAGGACCAGGGGGACGGCGCCCAGGATCGTCGAGATGACGGTCATCAGGATGGGGCGGAAGCGGATGGCGGAGGCTTCGAGGATCGCCTCCCGCACGGACCTGCCCTCGCCGCGCAGCTGGTTCGCGAATTCGACGACCAGGATTCCGTTCTTCGCCATCAACCCCACCAGCAGGACCACGCCGATCTGGCTGTAGACGTTGAGCGAGTTGCCGGTGAGCCACAACGAAGCGAGCGCACCGGACACCGCCAGCGGCACGCCGAGCATGATGATGAACGGGTGCACGAAGCTTTCGAACTGGGCCGCCAGCACGAGGAAGACGATCAGGATCGCCAGGGCGAAGGTGATCAGCATCCCGCCCGACGTCTCCAGATATTCCCGGGTCATCCCCGCGTAGCCGAGCCGGGCTTCGGCCGGCAGCTCCTCCGCCGCGATCTCCCGCATGAAATCGATGGCCGATCCCAGGTCGTACCCCTCGCTCAAGGCGGCGGAGATCGTGATCGAGGGCAGGCGGTCGAAGCGCCGCAGCTCTGGCGCCGAGGCGACCTCTTCCAGCGTCACCAGGGCCGTGAGCGGCACGAGCTGCCCGGCCCCGGAGCGTATGAAGATGTTGGCGAGATCCGTCGGCGTCCGCCGGTCGTCCTCGCGGGCCTGCAGGATGACCGGATACTCGCGCCCGCGATCGATGAACGTGGTGACCTCGCGCGAGGCCAGCATCGTCTGCAGCGTGCGCCCGATCTGCTCGACCTCGACGCCGAGGTCGTTGGCCTTGCGGCGGTCGATCAGCACGTTGAACTGCGGCTGCGTCGCCTCGAAGTCGGTGTCGATGTTCTGAAGCCCCGGGTTCTCCCGGGCGCGACGCAGGATGGCGTCCGTCCAGCGCTTGACGCTCTCGTAGTTCGGCCCGCCGATGACGATTCGCAGGGGCTGGCTGCTGCCCCGCTGCCCGAGGCCGGCCGGGCTGGCCGGGAAGGCGCGGACGCCCGGAACCGCCGTGATCTGCGGGATGATCGATTGGATGATTTCCTGCTGGCTGCGCTCGCGATCGGCCCAGTCGGTCAAGCCGACGACGACGATGGCCTCGTGCGGCTGATCGTAGCGTCCGACGACGGCGACGATGCGCCAGGCCTCGCCGCGGTCGCGCAGCGGCTCGAGCGCCGCCTCGATCTCCCGCGTCTGGGCATCGGTGTAGGCGACGTTGGAGCCCTGCGGGGCGGTGATCGGGATGAAGAAAACGCCGCGATCCTCGGTCGGCGTCAGCTCCTTGGGCAGCGTCACGTACAGCCAGGCCGAGCCGGCGGACAGGACGGCGGCGAGAAACAGGATCACCAGCGGCATACGCAGGGCCTGCGCGAGGAGAGCGCGGTAGCCGTTGCTGAGCATCCGGAAGCCGGCATCCAGAGCCCGGCCGACCGCGCCCGGCCGGGGCGAATCCTTGAGCAGCTTGGAGCAGAGCATCGAGCAGAGCGACAAGGCCACGAAGGTGGAGATCGCCACCGCAGCGGCCATGACGATGCCGAATTCCGTAAACAGCCGGCCGACATTGCCCTGGAGGAAAGAGATCGGCACGAACACCGCGATGAGCGTGAGGGACGTCGCGATGACCGCGAAGGTCACCTGCCGTGTCCCCAGGAAGGCGGCGACCAGCGGTTTCTCGCCGGATTCGATGCGGCGCTGGACGTTCTCGATGACGACGATCGCGTCGTCCACGACCAGCCCGATCGCCAGCAGCAGCGCAAGCAGCGTGAGGACGTTGATGGAGAATCCGAACGCGTAGAGGAAGACGAAGGAGCCGACGACCGCCACCGGTATCGTGACGCCCGGCACCAGGGTGGCCCTCGTCGAATGAAGGAAGAAGAAGATCACCAGCACGACGAGGACGACGGAGATGCCGAGCGCCTCCAACACCTCGCGAATCGACTGGTTGATGAAGATCGCGTCGTCCGAGCTGACGACGACGGTCATGCCCTCGGGCAGCGTCGGGCGGATGGCATCGAGCTGCGCGCGGACGCGCTCGGAAACGGCGATCGTGTTTGCCTGCGACTGGCGGATCACGCCGAGGCCCACCGCGGCGTGGCCGTCCGAGCGGACGATCGAATCGTCGTCCTCGACGCCGAGCTCGACGCGGGCCACCTCGGCCAGCCGGATCGGGTAGCCGCCGACATAGTCAATGACGATGTTCTCGAACTCCTCGACGCGGCGCAGCCGGGTGTCGGTGCGGACGGTGAAGAGCCGGGCCGCCGATTCCAGCTCACCCGCCGGAAGCTCGACGTTGTTGCGGCGCAGCGCCGCCTCTACGTCCTCGACGGCGAGGTTCCGGGCCGCAAGCGCCTGCCGATCCAACCAGATGCGGATGGCGTAGCGCCGCTCCCCGAAGATGTCGACCTGGGCGACGCCGTCCAGCGTGGACAGGCGGTCGACGATGAAGCGATCGACGTAATCCGAGATTTCGGCAGGGGTCATCCGGTCGCTGGTAACGGAGATGCGTATGACCGGCTCGGCGTCGCTGTCGGCCTTGACCACCCGCGGGTCGTCGGCGTCCTCCGGCAGTTCCCCCATGACCCGTCCGACCGCGTCGCGCACATCGGCCGCCGCCGCGTTGATGTCGCGCGAGGGCTCGAACTGGATGACCGTCCGGCCGGAGCCCAGCCGGCTTCTCGACTGGATGCTGCGGATGCCCTCCACGCCGCTCACGGCCGCCTCGATCACCTCGACGATCTCGGTGTCGATGATCTCCGGCGCGGCACCCTCGTAGCGCGTGGTGACGCTGACGAATGGGGAATCGACGTCCGGAAGCTCCCGCACCGGCAGGCGCAGCAGGGCCGCCACCCCCATCACCAGGATCAGCGCACTGAGCACGGTGGCGAAAACCGGACGCTTGATGCTGATGTCCGAGAGAACCACCGCTGACTGCTCCCAGGCCGGCGCGCGGTTCAGCTGGTCGGCGCCGCGTCGGACCCGCGCGGGCGCACCGGAACGCCGTCGCGCACCCGCTGCAGCCCGGCCGTGACGACGAGGTCGCCGGCCTGCAGGCCCTTGAGCACCTCGACCTCGCCCACCCGGCGCTGGCCAAGCTGTACGTCGACCCGTTCGGCTGTGCTGTCGCGCACCCGGAACACGTAGGCAGAGCGCCCCTCGGTCATCACCGCCTGTTCCGGGATGAGCACGGCGTCGAAGCGCGCCCCCAGCGTCGCCTGCACCACCATGAAGAGACCCGCGGCCAGGGTCATGTCCGGGTTGGGCAGTTCCGCCCGGACGCGGAACGAGCGGGTGACGGGATCGATGCGCGCATCGATCCCGGTGATCGTGCCGGCAAAGGTGCGGTCGGGGAATGCCGCCGTGGTGGCCGTCACCGCCTGCCCGCGGCGCACGCGCCCGAAGAAGACCTCCGGCACCGAGAACTCGAGCTCGACCGCCGAAAGATCGTCCAGCGTCGTCACCACCGTGCTCTCGTCGATCCGCGCGCCGAGATCGACCTCCCGCAGCCCGACCACGCCGGCAAACGGCGCCCGGATCGCCCGGTCGCGCAACCGGCGGTCGGCGGCCGCGAGCCGGGCCTGCGCCGCGGCATAGGCCGCCCGGAGCTCGTCGACCCGGGCCTGGGCAACGGTGTTGTTGGCGAGAAGCTGCCGGGCCCGCTCATACTGCGCCTTCGCGTCCTCCAGCATCGCGCTGGCCTCGGCGACGCTTGCCTCCTCGATCTCGCTGTCCAGCGTGAGGAGAATCTCGCCCTTCTCCACCCATTGGCCGGCTTCAAACCGGATGGAGGTAACGCGGCCGGCGGCGTTGGGCTTGACCTGGATCGCCTGCCTTGCCCGCAGCGTTCCGACCGCCTCGACATGCTGCTCGACGACGTCGAGACGGGCCGCCGCGACCTCGACCAGGACGGCCGCGTCCGCCGCGGCCTCGGTGCCACCCGTCGTCCGGGTGCCGGCGCTTTGCGCCGTCAGATACCAGGCACCCGCCCCGAGGCCGGCGAGAACCAGGATCAGGACGAGTTGCCGAAGGATGCTCATGCGGCCGGTCCGCCGCGGCCGGAGGGTCCGCGGCGCGGCGCTCCCCCCGAGAACGGACGAGGCGCAGGCCGAACGGGCCGCGAAGACCGGCGTGCCATGCTAGGAACCGAAGATCTTGGGTTGCTGCAGGATTGGTTCCGCACGTGGGCGGCTCTCGCGTCTTACCGTTTACAGGAAAGCATAGACTACAAGATATGAAATGCTTTGGGTATCAAAAGACCGCCGGTCGGCCCGCTCCGCCCCGGAGATCGACCGGCCGCGACGGGATCGTGACGCCCCTCTGTTAAGAATTGGGAAACGGGTGCGGCGGGGCGTTCACGAGACGGCGCCGGTCATCCGGTCGATGGCGCCTGCGCGAGTGCCGGAGACGATCCGATGGCCCCGGGGCCGAGACCTCACATCGAGGACGGTCCGACCGGCATGGTCGAATGATCCTGCCTCTCGTTCCGGAGCCCGCATTCCGCACGTCATTGTTCCGGCACAGATTTCTATCCCGCCGCTCTTGCGTCCTGCGGCATCAATCAGCAATATTGAGGCTCGGTAAGGCAATCTCCCGGCCCTCCCGTCACGACGAAAGGTTCCGCCACGGATTATGTGGAACGGTATACTTTTGCTCGCCATCGTCGGGCTTCCATTCGTCGGCAGCATCGCCGCGGCGTTCCTTCCCACCAACGCGCGCAATGCTGCGGCGTGGCTGGCCGGCGTGGTTGCCCTCGCCGGGCTGGTCATCGTGGCGAGCTTCTACACCGTCGTCGCGGACGGCAGCATCGTCCGGGCCGAGGTCGAATGGTTGCCGACGCTTGGCCTGAACCTCACCTTGCGGCTGGACGGATTCGCCTGGATGTTCGCCGCGCTGGTCACGGGCATCGGCCTGCTCGTCGTCCTTTATGCGCGGTACTACATGTCGCCGGCCGACCCGGTGCCGCGCTTCTATTTCTTCTTGCTTGCCTTCATGGGCGCCATGCTCGGCGTGGTGCTGGCTGGCAACCTCATCCTCCTGGTGTTCTTCTGGGAGCTGACCAGCCTGTTCTCGTTCCTGCTGATCGGCTACTGGCACCACAATGCGAGCGCGCGAGACGGCGCCCGCATAGCCCTGACGATAACCACGGCCGGCGGCCTTTGCCTCCTCGCGGGCGTGCTGGTGCTGGGGCATATCGTCGGCAGCTACGACCTGGATCGCGTCCTGGCTTCGGGCAACCTGATCCGGTCGCATCCGCTCTATATACCCGCTCTGATCCTCGTGCTGCTCGGCGCGCTGACCAAGAGCGCACAGTTCCCGTTCCACTTCTGGTTGCCGCAGGCCATGGCCGCCCCCACGCCGGTCTCGGCCTATCTGCACTCGGCCACCATGGTCAAGGCGGGCGTGTTCCTGCTGGCGCGCCTCTGGCCGGTGATGGCGGGCACCGACGCCTGGTTCTGGATCGTGGGAACCGTCGGCCTGAGCACGTTCGTGCTGGGCGCCTATGTGGCGATCTTTCAGCAGGACCTGAAAGGCCTGCTCGCCTACTCGACGATCAGCCATCTCGGACTGATCACGCTGCTGCTGGGCCTCGATAGCCCGTTCGCCACGGTGGCGGCGATCTTCCACATCATGAACCATGCGACCTTCAAGGCGTCGCTGTTCATGGCCGCCGGCATCATCGATCACGAGACAGGCTCCCGCGACATACGGCGCTTGAGCGGCCTGTATCGGTTCATGCCGATCACCGCGACGCTGGCGATGGTCGCCGCCGCCTCCATGGCCGGCGTGCCCCTGCTTAACGGCTTTCTCTCCAAGGAGATGTTCTTCGCGGAGACCATCGCCTCTCACAGAGGAACGCTGCTGGACGACGCGCTCCCCTACGTTGCGACCGTGGCGGGGACGTTCAGCGTCGCCTATTCGCTGCGGTTCATATTCGGGGTGTTTTTTGGCCCCGATCCCGTCGATCTGCCGCGGGTACCGGACGAACCGCCCCGCTGGATGCGGTTTCCCGTCGAGCTTCTCGTGCTGGCCTGCCTGGTGGTGGGCATCGTTCCGGCCGCCACGATAGGACCGTTCCTGGACACGGCTGTGCGCGCCGTTCTCGGTTCGGCCACGCCCGAGTACAGCCTCGCCGTCTGGCATGGCTTCACCTTGCCCTTGCTGATGAGCGCCATCGCCATCGCCGGCGGCGCGACGCTTTACCTACTGCTGCAAGGGTATCTGTCGCGCGGCGTGGACGGCCCTCCGGTGCTGCGCCATTTCGAGGGCAAGCGCCTCTTCGAACGAGCCATCGTCACGGTGTCCTGGCGGTGGGCGAGGTCGCTCGAGCGCCTGCTCGGGACGCGCCGCCTTCAGCCGCAGCTGCGGATTCTCCTCTATGTCGCGATGATCGCCGCGCTGTGGCCGCTCTCGGTCCGCGGGCTGGAGCTTGGGGCCCGCGCCCCCTTGGCCATTGATCCGGCCTTCGCGCTGGTCTGGGTGGTCGGTGTCGTCTGCGCGATCGGGGCCGCGCAAAAGGCCAAGTACCACCGCCTGGCCGCACTCATCCTGATGGGGGGCGCAGGGCTGGCGACCTGCATCACCTTCGTGTGGCTGTCCGCGCCGGATCTCGCGCTGACCCAGCTCCTCGTAGAGATCGTGACCACGGTGCTTATCCTGCTTGGCCTGCGCTGGCTGCCGAAACGCCTTCAGGCGATCCCGGAACCGAATCCGAGGGCGGCTCGCCTGCGCCGGCTGCGCGACTTCGTCATCGCGCTCGCCGCCGGCACGGGTCTGTCGATCCTGGCCTACGCCGCAATGACGCGACCGATTTCCGATGGCATCTCCCGGTACTTCCTCGAACGGGCCTATTCAGAGGGGGGCGGGACCAATGTGGTCAACGTCATTCTCGTCGACTTCCGTGGCTTCGACACGTTCGGAGAGATCACGGTGCTCGGCATCGTGGCGCTCACGGTCTACGCGCTGCTGCGCCGGTTCCGTCCGGCGCCGGACAGCATCGACATTCCCGAGCAGCAGCAGGCCCAGAATGCCTACGATGCCGACCATCCGGACCGGGAGGTTGGCACGACCGTCGCGGACTATCTGATGATCCCCGCCGTGATCATGCGCCTTCTGTTCCCGGTGATCGGGGCCGTGGCCGTGTTCCTGTTCCTGCGCGGGCACAATCTGCCCGGGGGCGGTTTCGTGGCCGGCCTCACCCTGGCGGTGGCGATCATCCTGCAATACATGGCCGGCGGCGCCAGATGGGTCGAGGCGCGGCTCAGGATCCACCCCCTGCGCTGGATGGCGGTGGGCCTGCTGTCCGCGGCCGCCACGGGCGCCGGCGCCTGGCTGGTCGGCTATCCGTTCCTGACCTCGCATTCGTCTTACGCCGAACTTCCGGGAATCGGCGCCGTGCCTCTGGTCAGCGCGATCGCCTTTGATTTCGGCGTGCTCTCGCTCGTGCTCGGCGCTACGGTTCTGATCCTTATCGCCCTGGCCCACCAGTCCCTCCGTGGCCATCGAGTCGCGAAGGCCGCGCCGGTCACGGCAAGCGTGGAGGCGGAGTGATGGAAGCGATCCTCGCGCTCGGGATCGGTGCGCTGACCGGTTCGGGGGTGTGGCTGCTCCTCAGGCCGCGCACCTTCCAGGTCGTCATCGGCCTTTCGCTGCTGTCCTATGCCGTGAATCTCTTCATTCTCGCGATGGGGCGGTTGCGGACGGACGCGCCCCCCGTCCTGGAAGCGGGCACCGCAGGCGACCTCGCGCAGTACACCGATCCGCTGCCGCAAGCCCTGGTGCTGACGGCGATCGTCATCAGCTTCGCGACGACGGCCCTGTTCCTGGTGGTCCTTCTGGCCTCCCGCGGCCTGACCGGCACCGACCATGTCGATGGCCGGGAACCCGGCTCATGAGCTCCTGGTTCGATCACCTGATCATCGTCCCGGTGGTCCTCCCGCTGGTCACCGGAGCGTCGATGCTGCTGCTCGACGAACGGCGCCATGCGCTCAAAGCGGCCCTCAACCTCGTCTCGACCTTTGCCCTGTTCATCGCGGCGCTCGCCCTCTTGCGCTTCACCGACGGACCGACCGCCGGCGTGGGCGTCTATCTTCTCGGCGACTGGCCGGCGCCGTTCGGCATCGTTCTGGCGGTCGATCGCCTGTCGGCGCTCATGCTGGCGCTCACGGCCGTCCTCGCGTTGGCGGCGTTGTCCTTCTCGATCGCACGGTGGCATCGGGGAGGCGCGCATTTCCATTCGCTCTTCCAGTTCCTGCTCATGGGCCTGAACGGCGCCTTCCTGACCGGCGACCTGTTCAACCTTTTCGTGTTCTTCGAGGTGCTGCTGGCGGCCTCCTACGGGCTCGTTCTTCACGGTTCGGGAATGCTGCGGGTCAAGGCCGGCCTGCACTACATCGCGGTCAACCTGGCCACCTCGCTGCTGTTTCTGATCGGCGTCAGCCTGATCTACGCCGTCACCGGGACGCTCAACATGGCGGATCTCGCCACGCGCGTTCCCGCGACTTCGGACGGCGACCGGATGCTGCTCGAGGCAGGCGCGGCCATTCTCGGCATCGCGTTCCTGGTCAAGGCGGGGATGTGGCCGCTGTGTTTCTGGCTGCCGAATGCCTATTCCGTCGCCGCCCCCCCTGTGGCCGCCATCTTCGCCATCATGACCAAGGTGGGCGTCTACGTCGTGCTGCGGCTCTGGCTGCTCGTCTTCGGGCAGGAGGCCGGCGCCTCCGCGGGCTTCGGGGGCACCTGGCTGCTGATCGGCGGAATGATGACGGTCGCCTTCGGTTCCATCGGGGCTCTTGCCTCTCAGGATCTGGCGCGGCTGTCCAGTTTCAATGTGCTCGTGTCTTCCGGGACCCTGCTCGCGGTCATCGGCGTGGGCAATCTCCCGTTGACCGCCGGCGCGCTGTTCTACCTGGCGAGCTCGACATTGGCGATCGCCGCATTCTTTCTGCTGGTCGAGTTGATCGAACGCGGCCGCGATCCCGGCGCCGATGTCTTCGCCGTCACGATGGAGGCATTCGGCGAAACCGGGGAGGACGAGGCGGAGGCGGAGGAAGAAGTCGGCGTGGCCTTTCCGGCCACGATTGCGGTGCTCGGGGTGAGCTTCGCGTGTTGCGCCCTGCTGATTGCCGGCCTCCCGCCGCTTTCGGGCTTCATCGCCAAGTTTGCGATGCTGACGGCTTTGTTTGAACCATCCGGCCCGGGTGCCGGGGACGGGGTGGGTCTCGTATCCTGGGCGCTGACGGCGCTGTTGCTCCTCTCCGGACTGGCCTCGGTCATCGCCATGACGCGTGCAGGCATCCGCACCTTGTGGTCGCCCCTGGAACGCGCGGTGCCGCGCGTGCGCGTCATCGAAATGATGCCGGTCCTGGTTCTGCTGTTTCTCTGCCTGACGCTGACGGTGCAGGCCGGACCGGTCATGCGCTTCATGCAGGCAACCGCCCACAGCCTGCATGCGCCGCAAGCCTATGTCCACGATGTCCTGTCGGCCCCGAAAGCGCAGCGTCCGTCAAAGGATGATGGCTCATGACCCGCTGGCTGCCTTTTCCACTCGCCTCGGCGTCCCTGCTGGTCCTGTGGCTTCTGCTCAATCAAAGCCTCTCGGCCGGCCATATCCTTGTCGGGGCCGTGCTTGCGTTGGTTGGACCGCGGATGTTGACGACCCTGGATCTCCCGAGGGCCAAAATTCGGAACCCGCGCGCAATCCTGCGATTGTCGCTTCTCGTGCTTGCCGACATCGCCCGGTCCAACGTCGCGGTCGCGCGGATCATTCTAAACTCGAATCGGCGCCAGACGGCGGGGTTCATGACGATCCCCCTCGAGCTGCGGAATTCCTACGCCCTGACCGCGCTCGCCTGCATCATCACGGCGACGCCGGGCACCATCTGGGTGAGTTTCGACCCCCGCACGGGCGTCCTCCTGATCCATGTTCTCGACCTGGTGGACGAGGACGCCTGGATCCGAACCATCAAGTACCGGTACGAGCGGCTGCTGCTGGAGATCTTCGAATGAGCGCCCAGATGATCCTGACCTGGTCGATCGCGATCGCCCAGATCTGTCTGGCTTTGGCAATGGCCTGCGCGGCGTTCCGGCTGGTCCGCGGACCGAGGGCGCAAGACAGGGTTCTGGGCCTGGACGCCCTCTACGTCAGCGGCATGCTGCTTTTGGTGACCTTCGGCATCCGTTCCGGCAGCACCCTGTATTTCGAGGCGGCGCTCGTCATCGCGCTGCTCGGCTTCGCGAGCACCGTGGCTCTGGCGAAGTTCCTCATGCGCGGCGAGGTGATCGAATGACGACGGCGGCGACGGTACCGGATTGGGCCGCGCTGATCACGGCGCTTCTGGTGCTGCTGGGTGCCGGCCTGACCCTGACCGGCACGCTTGGTCTGCTGCGGTTCAAGAGCTTCTACGAGCGCGTCCACGCGCCGACCCTCGGCACCACGTTCGGCGCCGGGTCGATCCTGATTGCTTCGATGCTCTACTTCTCGGTCTCGGAGGCGCGTCCGGTTCTGCACGAGGTTCTGATCGCCGTGTTCGTCACCCTGACGACCCCCGTCACGCTGGTCCTGCTGGTGCGTGCGGCGCTTTATCGCGATCGCAGCGAAGGGAATGACGGCGTCCCGAAGGAAGGAGAGCACATCCGCGCAAAAGCGCGCGCCAAACTCGGCGAGTAGTGTCCCCATGAGCCCGGTCGGCCGAGCGAGAATGATGGCGCCCCTCGGTCAAGAACCGGCGAACGGACCCCGCGCGGCGGTCAGGGGCCGGCGTAGGTCACGCGATAGATCACCCCCGCCTGGCCGTCGGAGATGAGAAGGGAACCGTCACCGAGTTCCGCGACGTCGACCGGACGCCCCCACGGTCCGCCCTCCTGGACCCAGCCTTCGGCAAAGATCCTCGTGGAGACCGGCCTGTCCTCGTCGAAACGGATCCGGAGAACGCGCGGGCCCGCGGTTCCGGCGCGATCCGGCGAGCCGTATTCGGCGACGAACAAATCGCCGCGGTAGGACCGCGGGAACATCTCGCCGCGGTAGAAGTGGATGCCCATCGGCGCCGAGTGGGGCGGGAACCGGATCACGGGCATCTGCGCATCGGCGGGCGGAGCCTCGTTCTCGTACTCGGCGGTCCGGACCCCCGCCCCGCCATACCAGGGAAAGCCGAAGTTCAGCCCGGCGCGCCAGGCGTGGTTGAGCTCGTCCGGGGGCGAATCGGCGCCCATGTTGTCCACGCCGTCGTCGGTGAAGTACCAGGCGGCCTGGCCGCTTTCCTCGATGCGGAAGTCCATGCCGGCCGAGGCGCGGACCCCGGAGGCAAAGACCTCCTCGCCCGTGCCGTCGGTGTTCATCCGCAGAATCGTGGCTTCGACGCCGCTGACGTCGCAGAGGTCGCAGGGCGCCCCCACGGACAGGTAGAGCTTGCCGTCGGGGCCGAGGGCGGCATCGCGCGCGCCGTATCCTTCGGAAGCGGGCAGGCCGTCCTTGAGCCGTTGCGCGGGATAGTTTCCGTCGGCACGCAGCTCCTCGATCACGTAGGACAGAACGCCGTCCCGGGTAGCGACGAAAAGGTGGCCGTCTTCGAACGCGACGCCGGCCGGCCCGTTCAGGCCGCGGGCGACCACCATGACCTCGTCCGCCCGGCGGTCCCGATCCCGATCGATCACGGCATAGACCTTGTCCTCGCCCGTACCGACGAAAACCGCCTGCAGCTCCTCCGCCACCGCCATCGAGCGGGGGCGCGGCACCGTCGCGAAGACCTCGATCCCGAAGCCGGGGGGCAGGCTGATCCGCGCCGTGTCGATCGCGGCCTCGCCCCCGGCGCCGCTTGGCGCCGCGCCGATCATGACAACCAGGGCACCGGCGAGCGCGAACCGGCTTCGTCCCGACTCGTTGATCTTCATCCTGGGCATACCGCGACCCCGCTCATTCCGACAGAGGGACGATCGCCACCCGTCCGCCGTCGAAGTCCGGCGCGACGAGCAGCTTTCCGTCCGGGCTGACGCCGATATCGGCGACGGATTTCACACCCTCGATCTTGATCGGCCTGCGGTCCTCGCTGTCGGGCCGGTCCAGAACGTATACGGTCGATTCGTAGTAGCTGGCGACGTAGAGCCGGCCCCCGGGGTCCCGGGCGAGACCGTCGCCCGGACCGAACTTGCCGTTGACCTTCTCGAAGGACTTCGTCTTCAGGTCCAGCCGATGGAGGTTGCCGGTCGTCCAATCGAGGACGAGTATCGCGGCCTCCCCGTCCATGAGCAGCCCGTTCGGGCTCACCAGCTGCCAGGCCTCCTCGTCCGTGAGCACGGTGGTCACTTTTCCGTCCTGCGTGACGCGGTAGATCGCCCCGCCGCGGCCTTCCCAGTCGCCGCTGTCCGAGACGTAGATGTTGCCTCTGGCATCGAGCTCAATGTCATTGAAATTGGTGATCTTGCGCGGGAACATCGTCGCGTCGGCGACGAGCGATACGTTGCCGTTCATGTCGACCCGCCAGATCTGGCCCCGGTTGTCGGCCGCGAAGAGTTCGCCGTTCCAATAATCGAGCCCGTGGGGGTCGTTGAGGCCGGTCGCCAAGGGCACGACCTTGTCGCCGTCGACCACGCCGACATAGCCGTCGCCGTATTTCTCATAGTCGCCGACGACGGACACGAAGATCTTCCCGTCGGGGGCCACAACGGCCGATTCGACGATGGGGCCCACGTCGACCAGCCGGGCCTCCTCGGCGGCGGCCGGCGCACGGACGGCCAGCCCCAGGACGAAAAGCGGGGCGACAAGCGGGCCCGCCGACCGCGCGGCCAATGGTATCCTCGACATATTCCTACCTCCCGATTCCGGCCAGCCGCGCCTTGAGCCTAAAAGTCCTCGCCCGATTTGATGAAGGCGTGAATCTTCCAGACGTCGTCGATCGACAGGAGCGTGCCGAAGGAGGGCATCACTCCTCTTCGACCGCTGCGCCCGTTGATGACCGTTTCGAGAAACTGCTCGTCCGTCAGTTTCGACTCGTAGAGGTTCGGCCCACGGCCGCCTCGCCGGTAATGGCAGCCGAAGCAGCGCTGCCGATAGAGGACCTTTCCTTGCTCGATCGCCTCACGCTGCCCAAGGAACGGGTTCGTCAGCGCGTCCTGGGCGGTGGCGGTGTCCAGGGTTCCGGCCACCGCCGCGACGGCCAGCGGCACGAGCAGGGCGAAGAGCCCGACGGACAGACGGGCACCCCGCCCAGACCTCGCTCGTCTCATCGCCGGGCTCATCCGCGCGACCGGCCCCCGATCAGTCCTGCGGCTCCGGCTCCCGCGGCGGATATCCGTAACCGGGCATCACCCGGCCGCCCAAGGTCGCGCCCGGCTCGCCGACCATCGGCAGCGTGCCGGGAATCACGGTCAGGTTGGACCTTTGCCCAAACCGCGCGGGCCCGCCGCCGTCCAGCGCGAACACGAAGATGTTCCCGGCCTTCGGGGCCTCGTAGTAGAAGCCCATGTCTCCGCCGACGCCGCCCGAAGGCACCGCTATGTACTGGATGCCGTCGAGCTCGTAGGTGACCGGGCTTCCGATGATCCCCGAACCGGTCTGGAACTGCCAGAGCGGCGTGCCCGTGCGGGCGTCGAGGGCCATGAAGCGGCCGTCCATGTTGCCGGTGAAGACGAGGCCGCTCGAAGTGGCGACCACGCCGGCCCAGAACGGATCCTGGGCGGATATCTTCCAGGCGATCTTCCTGTTCGGCACGTCGAACGCCACAAACCCGCCGGTCGGGACGTCGGGCCGCAGATAGATCTGGTAGTCGGCGCCGAGATACCACTCGCCCTGAGTCGGGGGCGCGAACTTGTCCTCCGGCCAGAACTGGTAGCCCATGGCCCAGCTGTTGTCCAAGAAGTAGACGTAGCCGAGCTCCGGGTTGTAGGCGAGCGGCTGCCAGTCGATCGCGCCCTCGAGGCTGGGAATGATCGGCGCGACTTCGGGACCGCCGGACTGCGCGATCATCTCGGGATTCACATTCGGCCGGCCCGTCTTCGGGTCGAGACCGGAGGCCCAGTTGATCCCGGGCGTGATGGGTTCGCCGTAGATGAACTCGCCGTTGGTGCGGTCGAGCACATAGAAGAAGCCGTTCTTGTCGTGATGGAGCAGGACCTTCCTGGGCTCGCCATCGATCGTCACGTCCGCGAGCACCGGCGTGCTGACGGCGTCATAGTCCCAGCAGTCCCAAGGGGTATACTGGAAGCCCCATTCGATCTCGCCGCTGTCGGCGTTGAGCGCGATCGTCGAGGCCGCCCACTTGTTGTCACCCTTCCGGACCTGGCAGTTCCACGGCGATGCGTTGCCCGTGTTCCAATACACCAGATTGAGCTCGGGGTCGTAGGCGCCGGTCGTCCAGGTGGGCGCCCCGCCATATTTCCAGGTCTCGCCCGGCCAGGTCTCGTTGCCCGGCTCACCGGGGCCCGGGACCGTATAGGTGGTCCAGCGCAGCTTGCCGGTCGCGGCGTCGTAGGCCTTGATGAATCCGCGGACTCCGAACTCGCCGCCGGCTATGCCCGTGAGGACCATGTCCTTCACCACCAGCGGCGCGCCGGTGATGCTATAGCCCTTCTGCCAGTCGAAGACCGTTTCGTCCCAGACGACCTTGCCGGTGTCCTTGTCGAGCGCGATCAGGCGCGCGTCCATCGTGCCGACAAAGACGAGGTTGCCCCAGAGCGCGACGCCGCGGTTGTTCGATCCGCAGCAATAGACGCGCTCGGCCTCCTCGGCCACCATCGGGTCGTAGTGCCAGATCATCGTGCCGGTGCGGGCGTCGAGCGCGAAGACGCGGGACTCATCCGTCGAGACGTACATGACGCCGTCGTGGATCAGCGGGGTTGCCTCGAGCCCGCGATTCTCGCCGCCCGTCGGGAACACCCAAACGGGGCGCAGGCGGTGGACGTTCGCGGGCGTGATCTGGTTTAGCTTGACGTAGCGCTGGCCGTGATAGTCCCGGCTGTAGGTCAGCCAGTCGGACGTGTTCTCGGTCGCACTCAGCAGATCCGCCGTGGTCACCTCCTCGGCGTCCACGGGCGTCGCGGCGACGAGCAGGGCCGCCGCGCTCGCAAGAAACACTGAAAATCCGAATGTCGATCTCATGGCTTCCTCCCCCACGCCCCCCCGGGTCTTGTGGTTGCTTCGCGGCTGGCCCGAAGGCCTGCCGTGAGGCTGGGAACGGCCGTGGCCCACAAAGAAGCCACGTCGAGCACGATGAGATTAGTTAACAAAATTAGTTAACAAATGATCCGCCCGATCTTCGGAAAGGTCAATCGATCGGAAGGGATATTGTAAATCCGAGGCGGTGGAGATGCGGCGCGAGGACGACAGGGCGGCGAACCGGGAGGCGTGGGACGAGGCGGCGCCGATCCACCGCGAGCGGACCTTCGCGGAGCTGCTCGCGCGGTGCCGCGAATCGGGCCATTCCTGCCTCGCCCCGATCGAGACGGAGGTCCTTCGGGCCAGCGGCATGGAGGGGAAGGCCGTGGCGCAGCTCTGCCGCAACAACGGCCGCGAAAGGCCGCCGAAAAACCCTAGAGGCATCGGGGACGAAATTTTCCTTCACGGGCCCTATCCTAGGCCCTACCTTAACAGGGCAAGGGGCCGGGAGCGCCCCGCCGCGAGGACGGACAGGAGTTGGGACCGGGACCGATGATCGATCCCTTCGGTCGAGCGATTACTTATTTGCGGGTCTCGGTGACGGACCGCTGCGACTTCCGCTGCGTGTACTGCATGGCGGAAGACATGACCTTCCTGCCGAAGGCCGAGATCCTGAGCCTGGAAGAGCTCGACCGGGTGTGCAGCGCCTTCGTGCGCCTGGGCGTCCGCAAGCTGCGGCTCACCGGCGGCGAGCCGCTGGTGCGGCGCGACATCATGCGCCTGTTCCGCAGCCTGTCGCGGCATCTCGACAGCGGCGCGCTGGAGGAGCTCACGGTCACCACCAACGGCAGCCAGCTTCGCAAATACGCCCGGGAACTCAAGGACTGCGGCGTGCGCCGGGTGAACGTCTCGCTCGACACGCTCGACCCGCACAAATTCGCCGCCATCACCCGCTGGGGCAAGCTGGAGAAGGTGCTGGACGGGCTGGAGGCGGCCAAGGAGGCCGGCCTCGCCGTCAAGATCAACACGGTGGCGCTCAAGGGCGTCAACGAGGACGAGTTCGACCGGCTGATCGCCTGGTGCGGCGACCAGGGCTTCGACCTCACCTTCATCGAGGTCATGCCGATGGGCGACATCGGCGGCGAGACGCGCGTCGACCAGTACCTGCCGCTCTCCCTCCTGCGCGCCCGGCTGATGGAACGCTGGACGCTGGACGAGATCGACTACCGCACCGGCGGCCCGGCGCGCTATGTCCGGGTGCGGGAGACGGGCGGGCGCCTCGGCTTCATCACGCCGCTCACCCACAATTTCTGCGAAAGCTGCAACCGGGTGCGGCTCACCTGCACTGGCACGCTTTACATGTGCCTGGGCCAGGAGGACGCGGCCGACCTGCGCGCGCCGCTGCGCCAGAGCGAGAGCGACGAGCCGCTGGAGGCGGCGATCCGGGAGGCGATCTCGCGCAAGCCGAAGGGGCACGACTTCGTCATCGACCGCCGCCACAACCGCCCCGCCGTCTCACGCCACATGAGCGTCACCGGCGGCTGACGCCGGGATCGGCCGAAAGCGCCCGCGGGCACCCTCTGCCGGCCGGAATGCCCTGCGTCCCGCGCCCCGTGTCCTGCCGGGCGTCACAATCGCACCTCCTCGATCGTCGAAGGCATGGGACGGCCGCGAACGGGCCGTCCGCGGTTTCACCAGCCATCCGGACGACCGGCAAGGAGATATCGATGAGCAAGATTGCGCTGTTCGTCAGGCTCAAGACGCTTCCCGGAAAACGCGACGAGGTTCGTCGCGTCTGGGAGAAGCACCTCAAGCCGAACATCGCGGAGAACCCGGCCAGCGAAGCCTATTTCTACTGCTACGACGAGGACGATCCCGATACGATCTGCGCCTTCCAGCAATACGCCGACCGCGACGGGCCGCAGGCCTTCGCGAAGGCGCCGTGGTACGCGGCCTATATCGAGGAGGTCTCGCCCCTGCTCGCGGAGCGGCCGGAGATCCGGACCGCCACCGCCTTGTGGGCCAAGGGAACGACGATCTAGGGCGGCGGAGATCGGGATGTCGAACCCGGGCGACGTCTCCGTCTTCGAACGGGCCAGGCCCAGGCTCATGGGCCTGGCCTACCGCATCCTCGGCTCGCGCGCCGACGCCGAGGATGCGGTCCAGGACACCTTCCTCAAATGGCGGGCGGCCGGCGGGAACGGGATCGAGAACCCGGATTCCTGGCTCACCACGGCCTGCACGCGCCGGTGCATCGACATGTTGCGGGCCGCGCACCGGACCAGGATCGAATACATCGGCCCCTGGTTGCCGGAGCCGATCCAGACGCTGACCGAGAACGATCCGGACGAGGCGCTGTCGCTGGCCTCGTCGCTGTCGACGGCCTTCCTGCTGCTCCTCGAACGCCTCACGCCGAAGGAACGGGCGGCCTATCTGCTCCACGAGATCTTCGACGTCCCCTATCCGGAGATCGCGGCGACCCTCGACATCCGCGAAAGCACGTGCCGCAAGCTCGTCTCACGGGCCCGCGCGAACATAGACCGGGCGAAGGTCCGGCACGTCACCCCGGTCGAGAGGCAGGAACAGCTGCTCGCCGCCTTCGAGGCGGCCGTCGCCGACGGACGCCCGGACCGCCTCGCGGCGCTGCTGTCGGACGACATCGAGCTCCGCGCCGACAGCGGGGGCAAGGTTCCCGCCATCCTTCGCGTCCTGCGCGGCAAGGCGGAGGTTCTCGACTTCCTCGCCCGGGCGCGGGCGTGGTGGGCGTCCTGCGACTGGACCTTGGCGGATCTCAACGGAGGGCGGGCCTTCGTTCTGCGCGAGAACGGCGCGGCCACGACCGCCCTGAGCTTCGCCTATGACGAGGCCGGCGCGGTGACGAACATCTACATCATGCGCAACCCGGACAAGCTCGCCCGGCTGGACGAGGCGCCGAACGCCGTCTGACGCGCTTCGCGCGGGAAGCAGGTCCCGGCGCCCCCTCCCCGTCAGGCCCTGAGGCGCGAGAGGATGCTCTCCAGCGCCTCGACGGCGCGGGCCCTGTTCAGCCTCTGCAGGTCGAGGAAGACCCGCAGCCCGTCCTGCTCCTCGCGAATCACCCGGCCTTGCGCGACCATGTCGTCGATCCGGTCGATGACCTTGTAGTTCCGCACCGGCTTCGCGATGCCCTTGGCGCGTATGGGCTCCCGCTCCTCGGCCAGGACCAGCTCCCTGACCAGGGAATAGGTCTCGTGGCTCATGAGGATGCCGCCGAGCTCGGCATGCGACTGCAGCCGCGAGGCCAGGTTCACCTCGCTGCCGATGATGGTGTAGTCCATGCGGTCCTCGCTGCCGAAATTGCCGACGGTGCAGTAGCCCGTGTTGATGCCGATCCGAAGCTGAAACGGCTTCTGCAGCCCGGAGTCGCGCCACTCCGCCTGCAGCTCCCGCATCCGCCGCTGCATGGCGATGGCCATGTTGACGCAGGCCATCGCGTCTTCCTTGACGCCCCGCGTCTCCGGATCGCCGAAGAAAGCGAGGAAGGCGTCGCCGATGTACTTGTCGATGGTCGCGCCGTGCTCCAGGGCGATCTTCGACATCTCCGTCAGGTAGTGGTTGAGGAGAGCGGTGAGCTCCTCCGATTCGAGGTCGTCGGTCGTTTCGGTGAAATCGGCGATGTCGGAGAAGAAGATGGTCAGCTTCTTGCGGCTGGAGGCGATCTCGACCCGCTGCGAGCCCGAGAATATGGATGAATAGACCTGCGGCGACAGGTACTTCGACAGCTTCGTCGACAGCGCCTCCAGCGCCCGGTTCTTCTCGTTCACGAGCTCGTTCGCTTCCTCCGCCTTGCGCTTGGCCTGGCGGAGCTCTTCCTCCGTGCGCTTGATCTCGGTGATGTTCGTGTAGACGGCGACGGTGCCGCCCTCCGCCGTCTTGCGCTCGTTGATGTGAACCCAGCGGCCGTCCGAGCGCCGCTGGACGTGGGGCTCGCCCGGCTTCTGGTGCTTCGCCAGCCGCTCGACGATCCACGCCTCGGGTCGCCCCTTCGCGTCCTCGACGTGGCCCTGCTCGACCGCGTTGCGGATCAGCGTCTCGTAGGGCGTGCCCGGCGTCGGTGTGCCCAGCCCGGGATAGAGAAGCTCGCCATAGGCGCTGTTGCAGACGACCAGCCGGTCCTCCGAGTCATAGAGCGAAAACCCGTCCGAGATCGATTCGATGGCGTCCCTCAGGCGCTGCTCGCTGCGACGGAAGGCCATCTCCGCGTTCTTGCGCGCGGTGACGTCGCTCCAGGAGCCGATCACCTCGAAGGGCTGGCCGTTCTCGTCCCGGATCAGCCGCTGCTCGTCGTTCATCCAGCAATAGGTGCCGTCCTTCTTGCGGAAGCGGTACTCGATCGTGTGATGGCCTTCCTTGAACAGGTGGACGGATTCGGCCTCCGCCGCGGCGAGGTCGTCGGGGTGCACCCGGTCGCGCCAGAAATCCGCGTTCTCCAGATACTCCCGAGGCTCGTATCCCAGCAGGCTCTTGATGTTCTCGCTGATGATGTTCGGCGCGAAATCGCCGGTCGCCTTGTAGCTGTAGATCACCGCCGGCGCGGAGGACAGCAGGCGCACGAGGCGGTCCTGGGCGGCGACCAGGGCTTCGCTGAGCTGCTTGCGCGCCGTGATGTCGTTCCACGAGCCGACCACCTCCACCGGCTCGCCGGCCTCGTCGCGCAGCAGCTGCAGTTCGTCGCTGAGCCAGCAATAGGTGCCGTCCTTCTTGAGAAACCGGTACTCGTAGGTGAGGCGCCCCTCCTCCAGAAGGCGCGCGTAGTCGTTGAGGACGCGCGCGCTGTCGTCCGGATGGATGCGGCTTTGCCAGAAATCCGGGCTCTCAAGATATTCCTCGCGATCATAGCCGAGCAGGTCCTTCACGTTCCGGCTTATGAAGGTCGGCGCGTAGTCACCCGCCGCCTTGAAGCTGTAGATCACCGCCGGCGAGCTGGCGAGCAGGTGCTCGAGGCGGCTTCGGGCGGCCGCCACCGCGTCTTCCGCCTGCCTCCGCGCGGTGACGTCGCTCCAGGAGCCGACCACCTCGACCGGCTGGCCGTCCTCGTCCCGGATCAATTGCTGCGCGTCGTTCACCCAGCAGTAGGTGCCGTCCTTCTTGCGGAAGCGGTACTCGACGGTGTGCCGGCCGTCCCTGTACAGGACGGCGGACTCGGCCTCCACCGCGGCGAGGTCGTCGGGGTGCACGTGGCGACGCCAGAAATCCGCATCCTCCAGATACGCCTCCGGCTCGTAGCCGAGGCAGTCCCGTATGTTCGGGCTGACGAAGGTCGGCGCGTAGTCCCCCGTTGCCTTGTAGCTGTAGATCACGGCGGGCGAGCTGGTGAGCAGCAGGGACAGGCGGGCATGCGCCGCGGCCTTCGCCTCCTCCGCCGCCTTGCGCGCCGAGATGTCGCTCCAGGATCCGACGATCTCCAACGGCTTGCCGTCGGCGCCGCGGATCAGATGCTGCTCGTCATTGACCCAGCAGTAGGAGCCGTCCTTGCGGCGAAAGCGATATTCGACCGCGTGGACCCCGTTCAGGAAGAACCGGGAAACCGCCTCCTCGACGCGGGCCAGATCGTCGGGATGCACCCGGTCGCGCCAGAAGGAGGGGTTTTCCAGGTACTCGGCCGGCGCGTAGCCGAACACATCGGCGATGTTGCCGCTGACGAAGGTCGGCGCGAAATCGCCGGTCGCCCTGAAGCTGTAGATCACCGCCGGCGACGAGCGCAGCAATTGCGCCAGACGCTCCTGCGCCGCCGCCTGCGCCTCCTTCAGCCGCCGCCGGGCGCGCGCGTCGCGCTCCTGCGTGGCGTGCCTTATGGCCCGCTCGATGACCGCGGCGGTGCGTTCGGCATCGAAATCGTCGAACGAGATGCGCAGGACCTGATGCAGGGCCGCCGCAGCCGTCTGGGCGTGTTCCCGCGGCGTCATCATGGCGCGAGCCCCTCCTCGCCGGTTTCGCGGTCCGCGCCCGATCTAGAGCATAATGACGCCGGACCCGGCCCGCCATGCGATTCTTTTCTTGTCTCGTCTTGTCTCGCGGACGCCGGGACGGGCGACGAGCGCCGTTCGGCAGCGCCTGGCGGGCGGGCAGTCAGGCGGGCCGAAGGTCGCCGCAACCGGACCCCGTGAGGCGGTCGCCGGCCGGCTTCACCGGCAGCGTCACCGTTTGCCGGAGGCCGCCGCCGTCCGGGCGGTCCGACAGCGCGATCTCGCCGCCATGGGCGCGGATCACGCTCCGGGCCACCGAGAGGCCGAGGCCCGTCCCACCCGTTTCGCGGCTGCGGGAGCGCTCCAGCCGATAGAAGGGCGCAAAGACCTTTTCCCGCTCCGCCTCGGGAATCCCGGGCCCGCCGTCGTCGATCGTGACGACGATCCGCCCCTCCTCCGCCGAGAGCCGGACGCGCGCGTAGCCGCCATAGGTCACGGCGTTGGCGATAAGGTTGGCGAAGGCGCGCTTCAGGGCGATCGGGCGGCCGCGGAGGGCGAGATGCTCCGGTCCCTCGACGGTGACCGAATGGCCGGTCTCGACCAGGCCTGACCGGACGTCGCGGAGCAGGACCGCGAGATCGATCGGCCCGGCGGCCTCGCTCGCCGCCTCCTCGCGCGCGAAGGCGAGGACCGCACCGATCAGGGCCTCCATCTCGTCGAGGTCCTTGAGCATCTTCTGCCGCTGCTCCTCATCCTCGACGAACTCGGCCCGCAGCCGCAGGCGGGTGATCGGCGTGCGCAGGTCGTGCGACGCGGCGGCCAGCATCTGCATCCGCTCGTCGAGGAAGCGGCGGATGCGCCGCTGCATGAGGTTGAAGGCCACCGCCGCCTTCCTGATTTCGGCCGGCCCCGTCTCGCTCATCGGCGGCGCGCCGACATCGGCTCCCAGTGCCGCCGCCGCGGCCGCAAAGCGCCCCAGCGGCGCCGTCACCCACCGCGCCACCCAGACGGCCAGAAGCACGAGACCGCCGCCGATGATGGCCACCATCACCAGAAAGCGAAGGAGGTGATTGGGACCCTGCAGCCCCCCGGCGGCGGCGAAGGTCAACCAGCTGCCGTCGGAAAGCTCCACCTGGATCATCGTGGAGTCCGGTTCGTCGCCCTGGCCGACGGCGACGGACCGTGCGCCCGCGCGCCGCAGGAGCCCTTGGAGCCGTCGCTCTATCCGGAGGGTCGCCCGGTCCGCAGGCCGGCCGAGCGCCTCGGGCGGGTCGGGCCGCCACTCGACCTGCAGCCCGCGACGGCCGAGCGCGGAAGCCGCGTCCGGCCGGAGCGCCGCCGGCAGACCGTCCATGACCGAAACGGCGGTTTCGACCCGCCGGGCCAGCACCCCCGGGCGCCACGGACCGTCTTCGCCGAGCAGAAGCAGCGACGACGCCGTGGTGCCGACAATCAGGATGAGGACGACCCCGACGACGAGCGCCAGGGTCGTCCGCCCGGCGATGCTATCCGGAAGACCGCGCATCGGGCGCCTCCCGCTCGACCACGGCGCTGAACGCGTAGCCGCCGCCGCGAACCGTCCGGATCAGCTCGGGCCTGGCCGGGTCCTGCTCGATCTTCCGGCGCAGCCGGCTGATCTGCACATCGACGCTGCGGTCGAAGGGCGCCGCGTCACGCCCGCGCGACAGGTCGAGGAGCTGGTCCCGTGTCAGGACCCGGTTCGGGCGCTGGGCGAAGGCCAGGAGCAGATTGAACTCCGCCGCCGTAAGGGCGACGTCCCGCCCCTCCGGATCCGTGAGCCGCCGCGCCGCCGGGTCGAGCCGCCAGCCCGAGAACAGCAAGGCGCCCTCCTCCGGCGGCAGGGGAACGCGCGCCGCCGCCTCGAAACGGCGCAGCACCGCGCGGATGCGCGCGAGCAGCTCGCGCGGGTTGAACGGCTTCGGCAGGTAGTCGTCGGCGCCGACCTCGAGCCCGACGATGCGGTCGATGTCCTCTCCCATCGCCGTCAGCATGATGATCGGAACGTCCGAATCCGCGCGCAGACGCCGGCACAGGACGAGCCCGTCCTCCCCGGGCAGCATCAGGTCGAGGACGATCAGGTCGACGCGGCCGTCGCGCAGCACCTGCTGCATCGCCCGGCCGTCGGCCGCCGTGGCGACGCGGTAGCCGTGCCGCGACAGGAAGCGGGCGAGCAGATCGCGGATCTCCCGGTCGTCGTCGACGATCAGGATTCGGGGTCCAGGCTCCATGGTCCGGATCATAGCCGCGGCCGTGCACCTGCTTGCGAGATTCTTGCAACGAAATGTTTCACCGGCGCCCTCTGCAATGGTTCGTTACAGAATCCCGGCCCCGTGAAACAAGCGCGAAACGCGCGGCACGTCGCCGCGCAACGACCCTCCTGTATCGCTCCCTATGGGAACAGTCCCGAAAGCAACCGAGGGAACACAGCATGAGACCGATCTATGGAGCGGCGGCGCTGGCCGCCATCTTCGCCGTTGGGCTCGCCGCGACCCCCGCCCTTGGCGACCGGGCCGAGGGCCGGATGGTCCATCGCGCGCATGGCTGGATGAGCGAGGGGGGGCGCGGCATGGGCTGGCACGGTCCCTTCTTCGGCCGACACACCGAAGGCTGGATCGCCTTCCTGAAGGCGGAGCTTGCGATCACCGAAGAGCAGGAGCCGCAATGGAACGCCTTCGCCGAAGCGCTGCGCGATGGCGCCGCCCGCTTCCAACAGCTCCACGAGGAGCGCCGGGCCGCCCGGGACGAGGGACCGATCAGCGCCGTCGATCGCCTCGAGCGGTGGCAGCGGTTCGCCGAGACGGGCGCGGAGACGATCCAGAGCATCCGAACGGCGTTCGATCCCCTGTACGCCGCGATGACGGACGACCAGAAACGGCAGGCCGACCGGCTTTTGAGCCGGCGACGACACTGACGCAGGGCCGCCCGCGGTCGGCGCGCATCCGCGTCGACCGCGGCCCCCCTTCCCGCGCCGTTTGCCGCGAAGGCCTTGACGAACCCGCCCGCCTGGGGTTTCAAGAAACGGGCGGCGCGGACTCCCCACCCGGAGGTGCGCTTGCAAGTCGCGCGACCCGCCGGCGGATCGGCCCGGACCACAACCAGGGGAGCGGAACAGGGTGGCTTTCAAGAACATCGCCTTCGTCGCCGCTGACACCGAGGAAGCGCAGGCCGCGCTGAAGCGCCTCAAGGTGCGCTACCCGTCCACCGAGCCCGAGGCGGCCGACGTGATTGTCGCGCTCGGCGGCGACGGCTTCATGCTCGAGACGCTGCACCGCTACATCGAACGCGGTGTGCCGATCTATGGCATGAACTGCGGCACCGTCGGCTTCCTGATGAACCAGTACGAGGAGGAGAACCTGCCGGAGCGGCTCGCCGCCGCGCAATGCGCGCAGCTGCATCCCCTGGCGATGACCGCGCGGACCGTCGGTGGCGAGGAAGTCCGCGCCATCGCCATCAACGAGGTTTCGCTGCTGCGCGAGACGCGCCAGGCGGCGAAGATCGGAATCCGCATCGACGGCGTCGTCCGGCTGCCGGAGCTGATCTGCGACGGGGTGCTGGTGGCCACGCCCGCCGGCAGCTCCGCCTACAACCTGTCGGCGCACGGACCGGTCCTGCCGATCGGCTCCGGCGTCCTGGCGCTCACCCCGATCAGCCCGTTCCGGCCGCGGCGCTGGCGCGGCGCCCTGCTGCCGCACGACGCGGAGATCACCTTCGAGATTCACGAAGCCGCAAAGCGCCCGGTCAGCGCCGTCGCCGACTACACGGAGGTGCGCGACGTCGCCGAGGTGCAGGTGCGCGAAGAGCGCGGCGTGACCCTGAACCTGCTGTTCGATCCGCAGCACAACCTCGAGGAACGCATCCTGATGGAGCAGTTCCAGGCGTGACGCGGCATTCCGGACGACGTTCACGGCAATGCCGAGGGGGGCCGAGCTCGATGAATGCGGACCCACCGGCGGCTTCTTCCTTGTTGTCGCGCGAGGGCAGTTGTTGCGTGAGGGCGCTGACGTCCCCGGGATCAGGCCGATGCCCGGCAGAAATCACAGGGCGCGGCGTCAGGCAATCCTATCTGCCCGAGCACGCGCCGTTTGCCGCCTCGCTTCTGGCGTAGTCGGCGATGGCGGCGATGAGCCGGTTGATGTCGGCCTTAAGAGCGTCGAAGCCGGGCGTCTTCTCGACGCGCCGCTCGTCCATGTAGAGGCCGCGGTTCACCTCGATCTGGAGGCTGTGGCGGTTGCCTGCGGGATCACCGTTGCGGGCCACCAGCTCCGCCCCCTTGAAGGGGTGGTTGACGGCGACGCTGTAGCCGAGATCGACCAGCGTCCGGCGGACCATCTCGGTGAAGTCCGCGCTGCAGGTCGTGCCGTCGCGGTCGCTGAGCACGAAGTCCTTGCGGGGCTGGTGCCGGCGCGGAATCGGCCCGCGGCCAAGCGCCTTCATCGAATGGCAGTTGACGTGCCACACCGCGCCGAAGGTGCCGTGGGCGCGATCGAGCATGGCCTTTAGCTCGGCATGGTAAGGGCGATGAAAGCGGGCGATGCGCGATTCGACCTCGGCAACGGTCAGCCGCCGGTTGTAGACCGGCGTGTCGGGCCGCACCAGGCGCCGGATGAGCCCCAGCCCGCGCTCGGCGCGCTCGCTCGGCATCACCGGATGGGGCCACGGCTCCGCGAACAGGGTCAGATCGACCTCTGATTCGTGCCGGTTGGGGTCGATGTAGCTGCGCGGGAAGAGCGCGGCGAGCAGCGACGCGCCGTGATGCGGCGCGTCGGCGAAGAGCTCGTCGACGAACGCGTCCTCGGCCCTGCGCAGGATTTCGAACGGCGCGGCGTAGCCGAAATCGGCCGGGTAGACGGTGCCGCTGTGCGGCGAATCGAAGACCACCGGGGCCGCCGGGCACGTCTCGGGCGGATCGTAACGGACCAGAACCTCCGGAATGGTGAAACGCCGCAAGGTCTTGTTTATCCCTCCTTGAGCTGCGCGCATGGTTGCCATACGGACCAAGGGCCTAGCGCGACCCTCCGCGCTCGGCCATAGTACTATCCTCAAGAAATAAGCCTCAAAACGACAAGGATCGGAAGACGTTCGTGCCGCAGTCCATCACAAGCCTCGACATGATCCGTCGGCTGGTCGCGTTCGACACCACCAGCCGCAACTCCAACCTCGCGCTGGTCGAGTTCGTCCGCGACTACCTCGCGGGGCTCGGGATCGAGTCCCGGCTCGTCTATGACGAGGGGGGCGGGAAGGCCAACCTTTACGCGACCCTGGGGCCCGACGACCGGCCGGGAATCGCGCTGTCGGGCCACACCGACGTGGTTCCCGTGGACGGACAGGACTGGCAGACCGATCCCTGGCGGGTCGCCGAGCGGGACGGCCGGCTTTACGGCCGCGGCACGGCCGACATGAAGAGCTTCCTCGCCGTCGCGCTGGCGATGGCGCCGGAGTTCCTCGAGCGCGGCCTCAAGACGCCGATCCATCTGGTCTTCTCCTACGACGAGGAGGTCGGCTGCGTCGGCGTGCGGCGGCTGCTCGAGGTGCTGCGCGACATGCCGATCAGGCCCGCCGCCTGCATCGTCGGCGAACCGACCGAGATGAAGGTCGTCGTGGCCCACAAGGGGAAGAAAAGCGTGCGCTGCCGCGTGCGCGGCTTCGAATGCCACTCCTCGCTGGCGCCGCGCGGCGTCAACGCCATCGAGTACGCGGCCGAGGTGATCGCCTATCTGCGGCGGATGGCGCAGCGCATCGCCGCCGAGGGCGCTTCCGACCCGGACTACGACATCCCCCACACCACGGTGCACACCGGCGTCGTGCAGGGGGGCACCGCGCTCAATATCGTTCCCAAGGACTGCTCCTTCGACTTCGAGTTCCGCTACCTGCCGGGCGACGACCCGGAAGCCCTGTTCGACGAGGTCCGGCGCTTCGCCGAGCGGGAGCTGGAGCCGGCGATGCGGGCGGTGGCGCCGGAGACCGGGTTCAGCTGGGAGGAGATCTCCGCCTTTCCCGGGCTCGACACCCCGACCGACGCCGAGATCGTCGGCCTCGCCAAGGCGCTGTCGGGCAGCAATGCCACGGGCAAGGTCGCGTTCGGGACCGAGGCGGGGCTGTTCCAGAGCATCGGCATCCCGGCGATCATCTGCGGCCCCGGCAGCATCGACCAGGCGCACAAGCCGGACGAGTTCGTGAGCCTCGAGCAGGTGGCGCTGTGCGAGCGCTTCCTGCGCCGGCTGATGGACCGCGTCTGCGTCCCCGCCTGAGCGAGGCCGGCATGACTCGGCGTCCGGACGCGCGCGTCCGCGCGATCGTCTTCGATCTCGGCGGCGTGCTGATCGACTGGAACCCGCGCCACCTCTATCGGAAGCTGTTCGACGGCGACGACGCGGCGATGGAGGCCTTCCTTTCGGAGATCTGTACCCAGGCCTGGAACGAGGAGCAGGACGGCGGCCGCCCCTTCGCCGACGCCGTCGCCCTGCTCGTCGCCCGGCACCCCGAACATGCCGCGCTGATCCGGGCCTATGATGAGCGATGGGAGGAGATGCTGGCCGGCCCGATCGAGGGTACGGTGGCGGTCCTCGCAGCCCTGAGGGACCGCGGGGTGCCGCTCTACGCGCTCACCAACTGGTCGGCGGAGAAGTTTCCGATCGCCCGCCGCCGCTTCGATTTCCTCACTTGGTTCGAGGACATCGTCGTGTCCGGCGAGATCGGCCTGAAGAAACCGGACCCGCAAATCTTCCGGCACCTCTTCGACCGTCACGGCCTGAACCCGGCCGAGACGCTGTTCATCGACGATTCCGAACGCAACGTCACGGCTGCCGCGGAACTCGGCATGCCGGCGCTGCGGTTCCGCTCGCCCGAGGCGCTGCGCCTGGACCTGGCGGCGCTGGGGCTACTGCGCGATGAAGAGATTGAGCGTTGAATGCGCTTTCCGACGGGTTTGGAGCGTCGCCCTTTCGTGCCGTTGCCGGGCCTGCCCTCGGACTTGATCCAAGGGTCGACCCGGCAATCCGGGAAACCGCGGCGCCGTCGCCCGGATGCCCGGATCAAGTCCGGGCGTGACCGGACATAAGGACCTCCAAACACATCCGAAAGCCGCTGCAGGTCGGTTTGCATCCGCATGAGGTTCACCCCCTCGCCCATGACCGCCGAAGCCGAATCTCCCGACCCCGTCGAGCTGCGGCCGCCGGACCTGGAGCCCTACCGGGCCGGCAATACCGGCGTCGAGTTCGTGACGAGCCTCGACAGCGGCCGCCCCGGCCCGCACGCGATGCTGACGGCGATCGTGCACGGCAACGAGCTGTGCGGCGCCATCGCCCTCGACCACCTCCTGCGCCACGGCATCGGCCCGATCGCCGGCCGCCTCACCTTCGCCTTCGCGAACGTCGACGCCTTCGCCCGGTTCGACGCCGGCGCCCCGGCCCGGTCGCGCTACGTCGACGAGGACTTCAACCGGCTGTGGTCGCCGGCGGTGCTCGACGGCCCGCGCAGGAGCCGCGAGCTCGACCGCGCCCGGCGGCTGCGGCCGATCGTCGACACGGTCGATTTCCTGCTGGACATCCACTCCATGCAGCACCGGACGGAGCCGCTGCTGCTCGCCGGCCCGCTGGAGAAGGGACGCCGGCTGGCCCGCGCGATCGGCTTTCCGGCCGTCGTGATCTGCGACGCCGGCCATGCGGCCGGCCGGCGGCTGCGCGACTATGGCGCCTTCGCCGATCCGGCCAGCCCGCGCAATGCCCTGCTGGTGGAATGCGGACAGCATTGGGAACGGCGCAGCGCCGATGTCGCCATCGACGCGGCGCTGCGGTTCCTCCTGCATCTTGGGATGATCGACGCGGCAACGGCCGCGCCGCATCTGCGGCTGCCGATGCCGGCGCGGCAGCGCGTGGTCGAGGTGACGAAGGCGGTGACGGTCCGCACCAACCGGTTCCGCTTCGTCGCCCCCTATCGCGGCCTGGAAGTGATCGCCAAGGCCGGAACGCCGGTAGCCGAGGACGGCGGCCGCCCGGTGGTCACGCCCCACGACGACTGCGTGCTGGTCATGCCGTCGCGGCGCGTTCTCCGCGGCCAGACCGCCGTGCGGTTCGGCCGCTTCGTCGATTGAGAGCGATCGAGGGAGACTCATGGACTTGCCCGCGCGCGCCGGAACCCGCCTTCCCCGCACCCTGCTGACGCTGGCGGTCGGCGCCGGGGGCGGCGTCGTCTTTCAAGCGCTGGCCCTGCCGCTCGCCTGGATGATCGGGGCGATGGTGGGCACCACGATCGCCGCCATCGGCGGCCTGCCGATCGCCGTGCCGCGCCGGCTGCGCGGCCTGATGATCGCCGTGCTCGGCATCATGCTCGGCGGCGCCTTCACGCCCGACCTGCTCGACCGGCTGCCGCTGTGGACGGGCAGCCTCGCGGCGCTGCTCCTTTACGTCGCCGCCTCCATGGTCCTGTGCCAGGTCTATTACCAGCGCGTCGGCGGCTACGACCGGACCACCGCCTACTTCACGGCGGCGCCCGGGGGGCTGACCCCGATGATCCTGGTCGGCACGGCGATGGGCGGCGACGAGCGCGCCATCGCCCTCGGCCACACCGCGCGCGTCCTGCTGATCGTGCTCGCCCTGCCCCTCAGCTTCCAGCTCTTCGGCGGCTACGAGCCGGCCAGCATGCCGCCGGCCGGGGACGCCGTCTCCACGATCCCGCCGCAGGACCTGCTGATCCTGCTCCTGTGCGGCGTTGTGGGCTTCTTCGCCGCGAAGCAGGCGCGCCTGCCGGCGGCCGATCTCGTCGGACCGATGGCGCTCAGCGCCGCCGTCCACCTGGCCGGCCTGACGGACTCGCAGTTGCCGACGGAGCTGATCGCCGCCGCCCAGCTCGTCGTCGGCGCCAGCATCGGCGCCCGGTTCGCGGGCGTCCGCCTCGCCATGATCGCGCGGGCGCTCGTGCTCGCCGTCGGGGCGACGCTTATCCTGTTCCTGGTCAGCGCGGCCTTCGCCGCGGCCCTGCACGGCCTGGCGGGGTTGCCGGCGCTGGCGGTACTGCTGGCCTTCGCGCCCGGCGGCGTGGCGGAGATGAGCCTGATCGGGCTCGCCCTCGGGATCGACGCGGCCTATGTGGCCACCCACCATATCGCGCGCATCTTCATCATCGTGGTGACGGCGCCGCTCGTCTTCCGGCTGCTTCGCCGGCGCGAGCGGCGGGGCTGACCCGGGGAACCGGCCGATCCCGCCCCGGAGATCAACCGGTGACCTGCCAGCTACCGTCCGGTTGCCGGCAGGCGGTGCCGTAGGCCGTTTCGGTGCGGCCGTTGATAACGACCGAGGTCTGGTACTCCCGGCAGTACCGTCCGGGGGCCGTCTCGTAGGTCCGGGTCGGGACGACGTAGCCGGAATGGCCGTTGTTCGGGTTCTCCCAGCGGGCGTAGGCGCCGTCCGGGTAGCGTTCGAGCGCCAGATCCGCCGTCCGCGCGGCGTAGATCCGGTCGGCGCGGTCGAGCGAACGGCCGACCTCGTTGCCGATGAAGGCGCCGATCAGCGTGCCCACGCCGGTGGCGATCAGCCGGCCGCGTCCGCCGCCGATCTGCGAGCCGGCGAGCCCGCCGACCGCCGCCCCGAGAAGCGTCCCGCCGGTCTCCTTGGTGCCGTAGTGCTGGCCCGCGCAGCCGCCGAGCATCGCGATCAGGACCGCGGCAACACCGATTTTCCTCAACGTCATGGCTTCCGTTCCCCTGCCTTGATCGAGCGGCCGCGGGCGCCACCGTCCGGAGGAGCCCGCGGACGGGCGCAAGGTGGCACTCGCGCGCTGAACCGAAGGTGAGTGGCCCGTTCATCTGCCGTTCATCTTCGGACGGGCCCGATCCGGGCGCCGCGGTCAGCCGCCGCCCGTCGGCGCGGCATCGGCGGCCGGCAGGGTGAGGACCGCCCGCAGGCCGCCGAGGGAGGAGCGCTCGAGCGCGATGCGGCCGTCATAGAGCTCGGCGATGTCGCGGACGATGGCGAGGCCGAGCCCGCTGCCGGGCACCGTCTCGTCCAGCCGCCGGCCGCGATCGAAGACGGCGGCGCGCTGGTCGTCGTCGAGGCCGGGTCCGTCGTCCTCGACGACGAAGGTCAGATGCCCTCCGTCGCGGGCCACGGTCAGCCGAATCCGCGACCGCCCCCATTTGCAGGCGTTGTCCAGGAGGTTGCCGAGCATCTCTTCCAGGTCCTGCCGCTCGCCGCGGAACTGGAGCCCGGGCCCACCGGGCCCCGCGGCCGCCGGCGCATCGACGCGAATGGTCCGCCCGGGATACATGCGGGCGAGCGTCCGGTGCAGGTCGCCGATCACCGGCAGAACCTCCGTCCGCGCGCCGAGGATCTCGCTGGTGGCGGCGGTGCGGGCGCGGGCGAGGTAATGGTCCACCTGCCGGCGCATCACCGCCACCTGCCGCAGCACCGCCGCCGCCAGCGGACCCGTGGCCGCATCGGCCTCGTTCGTCAGAACGGACAGCGGCGTCTTGAGCGCGTGCGCGAGGTTGCTGACATGCGCCCGCGCCCGTTCGACCACCGCCGCGTTGTGGTCGAGCAGGATGTTGAGCTCGTCCGAGAGGGGCCTGATCTCGGCCGGAAAGTCGCCTTCGAGCCGCGCGGCCCGCCCGGAGCGGATGGCGGCGATCCCGGCGCCGATGCGGCGCAGCGGCCGCAGGCCGTAGCGGACCTGGACGAGAACCGCGGCGAGCAGGCCGAGGCCCAGCCCGCCCAACGACCAGGCCAGGGCCGCGTTGAAGGCGCGGACCTCGCCGGCGATCTCGGCCCGGTCCGCCGCGACCTGGTAATGCAGCCCGCGGTCCGCCCCCGGCAGGCGGATGGTGCGCCCGACGAGGCGAAGCGCCTGCCCCGCCGGCCCGCGGCCGTCGGACCGGGCCACGGCATCGCTCGGCGCCTCGCCCGGCGGCAGCGCCTGATCCCACAGCGAGCGGGATTGCAGCAGGATCTCCTCGCCGGCCGAAATCTGCCAGTACCAGCCCGAGTAGGCCTGGTCGAACCGCGGCTCGGCGACCGGACGGGTGAGGCGCAGCGCGCCGTCGGCGTCGATCTCGCTGACCGCGACGAGACTTTCGAGCAGGACGATCAGCCGCGCGTCGAAGCTGCGCTCCACATAGTCCTGGAACAGCGCCGAGAGCAGCAGCCCCCCCGCGACGAGCGCGGCGGCGATCCAGAGCCCGGCCCCGAGGATGAGGCGCCAGGCGAGCGACCGCGGCGGAGACCGGAACGGTGCCATGTCACGCCCCACCCCAGGACGCCAATGCGAACGCCGCCGGGAACGCGGCCATGGCGGGACCGTGGAATCCGCAAGGATCAGGCGTCATGATCGGGCGGGACGATCTGGTAGCCGAGGCCGCGGACGGTGGCGATCAGGTTGACGCCGAGCTTCTTGCGCAGGCGGCCGACGAAGACCTCGATGGTGTTGGAATCGCGATCGAAGTCCTGATCGTAGATGTGCTCGGTCAGCTCGGTGCGGGAGACGATCCTGCCCTGGTGATGCATCAGATAGGCCAGCAGCCGATATTCCTGCGCCGTCAGCCGGACGGGGGTGCCGTCGACGGTGACGCGCGCGCTGCGTGTATCGACGCGCAAGGGACCGCAGACGAGCTCCGCCGAGGCGTGGCCGGCGGCGCGGCGGATGAGGGCCCGGATCCGCGCCAGCACCTCCTCCATCCGGAAGGGCTTGGCCACATAGTCGTCGGCGCCGGCGTCGAAGCCGGCGACCTTCTCGCTCCAGCGGTCGCGCGCCGTCAGGACCAGGACGGGCATGGTGCGGCCGGCGCGCCGCCAGCGGTCGAGGATCGTGAGACCGTCGATCACCGGCAGGCCGAGATCGAGTACGACCGCGTCGTAGGGCTCCGTCTCGCCCAGGAACAACCCCTCCTCGCCGTCGCGGGCGACGTCCACCGCATAGCCGGCCTCCTTGAGCGCCCGCTCGAGCTGCCGGGCCAGTTGGGGATCGTCTTCCACCACGAGCAAGCGCATGTCGTCACCCCCCTTGTCCGCGCTCTCTGTCGACGCCCCCGCCGACGTCACCGCCGACGCTTCGTCAGCGCCCGTTGATCCGAAGGATCTCGCCGGTCCGCGCGTCCACCGCCAGCGCCACGACCCGGCCGTCGCCGGTCAGGATCTTGATCCGGTAGGTCCAGCGATTGCGGCCCGATTCCTCGAGCTCCGCGTCGAGCACGCGCCCCGCCACCCGGCCGAGCACCCGATCGAGAATCTCCTGCAACGATCGGATCTCGCCGGCCTGCACAGCCGCGCGGGCCCGTTCCTGCTCGCTGGCCGCCTGGGCCGGCGTCTGCTGGACCGCGCCGAGCGCGCCGCCGGCCAGCAGCGCAAGGGCGAAGAGAAGGCATCGCATGCCTCCTCGTTTAGAGGCTTCGGCCCCGCCCGTCCACGGCCGCCGAAGCCGAGGCCCGCCGACCCGGGAGCCGGTGCCCCGACCCGGGAGAGCCGGCGCGGATTTACCATTCGACCGGCCCCCCCACGGAACCGCGCCGCCGCCATCGGACATACCCTGCCGGACCGTCCTGTGGCATAATTGCAACTGTCGCGTGACGCAATCCGGCGGACGGACGGCAGCCCTGAACAAAGTTCCACGCCATGCGTTCATTCCACCTTGGAATGCGTGCCGATGGCGACGCAGGGCGGAGTTCGACCACATCTATAGCCGGGGGAGCGACAATTAGCCGGGAAAGTGACAATTTTGGTTCCTTGTCCGGTCCGGCCGTCGAAGGTGTTGTCCGACGACGGCCTTTCGATATACTCCGCGCCGCATCGCCGAGAACCGGGACAAGATACGTAAGATTTTTTCTCGACTCTCTTGCACCTTGAGTGCTTATGTAAACGCGATTTTATGCATACGAATTATAGGCAGATTTTTACCATTTTGTTTTAAAGTTACCCTCCTTTCTGCCGATTGAGATTAACTGGAGAGGTAAAAACTGCTGCCGGCGCAGGCAAAAGGGGCGGAACGGATTTGTACCGTCCCGCGTATATTTACGGCAGCGTATTAAACTAGGTTTAGGCGGAGGTATAAGGTGTCAAGAAAGTCATTCAGATCCACGGCCAACGTCCTTTGGGCCGCCGTGATCGCCGTCCTGGTCGCGGCCTGCGGCCCATCCACGAATCTTCCGCCAGCTCCGGGGACGCTCGAGACCGCAACCACATCGGCCACGGATTACCGCATCGGCCCCCTCGACACCGTACAGGTCTTCGTCTGGAATGCGCCCGAGTTCTCGGTCACGGTGCCGGTGCGCCCCGACGGCAAGATCTCGACTCCGTTGATCCAGGACCTTCAGGCCGCCGGCAAGACCCCCTCGGAGCTGGCCGAGGATATCGAGCGGAACCTGGCAACCTACATGCGCGACCCGGTGGTCACCGTCATCGTCAGCAATTTCTCCGGACCGTTCAGCCAGCAGGTCCGGGTGGTCGGCGAGGCGACGCAGCCGCGCGCCATCCCCTACCGCGACGGCATGACGGTCCTTGACGTCATGATCGAGGTAGGCGGGCTGACCGACTTCGCGGCCGGCAACCGCGCCGTCATCGTCCGCCGGGCGGGCGAGCAGCAACAGACCTACAACGTCCGTCTCGATGACCTGCTGAAGGACGGCGACATCTCGGCGAACGTGCCGGTGATGCCGGGCGACGTCATCATCATTCCGCAGAGCTGGTTCTAACGGCCGTCCGAGGACCGGAAGCGATGCTGCCAGATACCGTCAATCCGAAACTCCTGGTCAAGTACTATCTGTCCGAGCTGTGGGCACGCCGGTGGCTGGTCGTCGCCGTGGCCTGGCTGGTCAGCGTCGCCGGTTGGACGGTCGTGTCGATGCTCCCCGATCGCTACACGGCCAGCGCCCGCATCTATGTGGATACGCAGAGCCTGCTCACCCCCTTGATGCGAGGGCTGACCGTG